>Ga0310695_10000301_pt1 | contig 131821 bp, 104 predicted proteins | sample RumenRJG_04DNA_FD_203882 | JGI IMG/M metagenome (GOLD analysis project Ga0310695, IMG submission 203882) | Bovine rumen microbial communities from Lethbridge, Alberta, Canada - RJG_04 (v2) (version 2) | ecosystem: Host-associated > Mammals > Digestive system > Stomach > Rumen | place: Canada...
TGTTGTTTAGGTTGTGCCCACTAGCTAAGGAGTGGAGAAGTACGGATAATGGACACACAGATAACGAAAAACCGTTGGAAAGTTTGGTAAGCTCTTTCCAACGGTCTCGTTATCTCTTATACTCTGATGGTCGGCTGCATCTATGCCGTCCGGTCAGATTCTCTATCTGATGATGTTCGTTGGAAATTTGGCGTGTACCAGTCACGTGCTGCAATACTCATCGAGTCGTTCGTATGAACATAGCAGAAGCCTCCAAAGCTCTCTTTGCCCTGGAGTGGTAACAGTGTTGATATGTTCATTCTTTGTTGCAGCATTGCTCTTTGTTTACATAAATTTGAAAAACGGCGGCAAAATTACACACTTTTTTACAATCCACCAAACTTTTCTGCATTTTTTTTGCATATTCAGAAGAATTGGCATCGATTTCTATTATTCTTTCATTATTTCTTTGTACCTTTGCACCCGAAGCATCAAGAGCAGTGCCCGAAAGGGTGACTCGCCAACCGAGCTTTAGCTTAGCCACGGTGGTCAGTACGATGCGGAAGCAACATTTATAAACTTCAAAAACAAAAGTTATGCAACAGCACATTTATTACACCAAGTATGCCCTGCAATTTGCAGACATGCAGATTCCCGAGTTAGTAACAGTTTTCAATCATCAGGTCGGCAATACCGGCTGGACTGGTATGCGATCCTATCACGACCAAGCACTCCTTGATGAGTTCCAACGACGAGGTATTGATGTCTCAGCCGTTTACGATGGCAAGATCATCACCTTCGCCCATTCTGTTCGATACGACCTACCCAACAACATATTGGTAGTAATCAACTGACCCTTTACAATCACCGCCTTTGCAGTCTGCTCTTGCAAGGACGGTGGTTGTCTCTGGATTAAATCTGAAAAGCGAATACGCTTACACTCTTTTTGTCCATTTATTAATCAAATGATTCTTCAACTACAAGTTTCTGCTCTGGTTTATAAATGATGCATCCTCGTCCCATTTCATTGTAAAATTCCGTCGCGGTTCTCAGTAGTACATCATTCTCCTCAATATCGCAATCTATTCGCTGATTTGTTGAGAAACAAGTTCCTAATTCATACTGCATCCATGCGACACCTTCTTCAATTATTGGGAACACACCTGTTACTTCATAGTAGTTACTGATCTTATGGTTTATCACTGGAGCAAAATACTTGATGCTATTGACATTAATCTTATCATAGACATTCCATAATGAACGGAAGGATTTTGCCACACCTGATTCAAAGTCTTTTTGAGATGCAGTGATTTGGTGCCTTCCATCAGGAATTGAAGCAATCAGATACATTCCTTCTGTTGGTTGTTTTATTTCAGCATAGTGCAACCCCCTTTGGGGCTTTGCATCTATGATTTGTTCCATCTTCGTTTTCTTTAAGAGAATATCCTCTAAATGCTCACGCAACAAGGTGTTCTCTTCATTGGGCAGCAATGGGAATGCTCCAATATTCACCTTTTCTATGCTCTTCCAGAAATAGCGTTCTTTGACGTTCTCATTTGTGCCACGTCCAGGAAAGAGTATGTATCCACCAATAATCTCCTTGGCAATATGCTCTTGATAGTTAGAACCATAGTAGATGGCATCCCTGTAGCGGTGCATCTGATTGATGGCATCAGGCATTGGGTAATCTGCCAATGTTCCCTTGTCGTTGTTCACATCGTTGTCGTCTGCCACACGGTATTTCGCATCGTATAGATAGGTCAGCGTAATATTCTCGCGAACCTTTTCTATATTAAGCACGATGTCTGGTCTTTGCTCAGTAGTGGCTGTGTGCATCTCGTCCTTATGACGATTGTAAGTGTGCTGATAGTGAAGTGTCACATAGTCGCCAGTCTTGTTGGTATCTGGATACCAGAACTTCACAATATGCTCTACCTTGCTACTTGTAAACGGATTCAACATTGTTTCCTTGTCTTCGTCCACATCCTCATCCTTACATCCCATAACCTCACGCACCAGTCGCTTCATCTTGACGAAGCACCACAATTCGTAGATTTCCCATATCTGAAGCGTTCCAATGTTGGCTACACCATTATAAAGGTCTATTCCTCTCTTCAATTTAATCCAGCTCTTGTATATCTGAACATAGCCTGTTCGATTCTGCAATACCAAACTCTCCTGCTTCAAACCTTCAAAACGGCCAACCAACTTGAAAAACGGGTGATTACCCAGTTTCTTCAGTTTGTTCTTATATCCCCATAGTTGCTCACGCTTCGAATCAGACAATTGTCCTCGCTTTCCGTCAGACATATCTACACTATTGTCACTTCTCAGAATTTTGTCTATCACGTCTGTCAGTCTTCGGCCAATCCTTTCCAGCGTATATTTGACGAAACGATTCTCCAGCGTATCAATTGTAGTTTCTTTTTCCTGATAGGCAAAGAAGTGTTGTTCCAGCCTCTCTTTGCCTCGCGCCTCTGCCTCATGATATTCTTCTTCCATCTGAGAAGTCCATCGCTTTATGCGGTCTGCGTGTTTGTATTCTGTGATGTTCCGCTGACGGAAATGGGGCTGATGGACAATTAACGAGACAGCTTTAACGTAACTCTCTATGACCTCCTCGAAACGTTGAATCCAAATCTCATCCGTGTTGGCTTTTCCACTTTCCTGTAATTGCTGGTATGTAGTAGCAAGATATCTGAAAACGATGTTTTCATACTCGTCATTGACCTCTGCCAGTATTCGCTTATAGTCATTCTTCGTATCAAGTTTAGGCGATACTATCTCAAAGGTAAAGACCTCGTTGTGGCGTACACCTTTCTTTGTATATTCAAACTCCAGCTTGAAGACACCTGGCTCATTCAAAAAGCTAACGTCACCTGTCAGTTTACAGCCCTTACTATCCTTGCCTGCGTCTTTGTCGTAAAAGAAGAAGTCTTCCACTTCTTTTTTCGCATGCTTCACCCTTGGCCTGTCGTCTGTCTCAGCAAATTGGATGGTAATTTGGTATTTGTTGGTTTCGAAGATTACAGGTGGACATTCTTCCCACTCCTTTGCTTCCTGGTATTGTTGGGTCAGTGCAGGATTACACAGAGTCAGTGTCCCAATGTCCTTTGAGGTATATTTGCAATAGCTCATCGCACCCTCACGGATTCTTGATTGAAACCGTTGCCACGAGTAATCAATACTATCCGTTCTGATTAGGATAGTATAATCCTTTGCTGATTGCTCAAACCTCAGTACGTCCATTGCTAATGTTTACGGCCAGAAACGGGTAAATCCTGTTCTATCAAGACGATCTGCCATCTCTTCCAGTTTCCTGTACGAATCAGAATCTTCAGAGAAAAGTGATTGTAACGTCTTCAGGACATTTGCTCCTCCACTTCTCCTGAACATATCCTCATCACCCTCTATTCTTGGTAGAATCTTCATCAGGGTGATTTGGTCCATTGCCTGATCTATCAATGCAGACAGAGCATCGTCGTCTATTGATTCACCCTTTGCAGTAGCCTCATCCATCAATGCACCCAAATAAATCACCAGTTCGTTCAGCACACGATACGATACTTGGAAAGGTGTATCTTTTAAAGCCGTATTGACAGCTTCCAGTTTCTCTGGCAGTTTCTCCTTGATGATTTGGGCCTGACTCTGATAACGTTCTATTACCTCATCTGCATTAATGTAAGATGCCTTAAACAATCCTAACTTCACGACATCTTCATCACTCCTGTATTTCAGACTATTGCTATTGCCAAACATCTGACTCAACTCCCCACCGTTCATCTCTATTGTCATAGCCCTGTCTATCACCTTACGCGAGAACTGATAAGTCGTGTCATCCATGTTTACTGTGCCAATGACAATCAGGTTTGGAGGCAATGTCAGACCTTTATTTACCAAGTCACTACGTACCTTGATGGTCCAATCATCAGCACCATCAAGCCCTAAATCCTCCTTCATCTTCGTGTCGTCTTTGAAGTATTGCTTATCAACAAGAGCACCTGTAACTACTTTACCTTCCTTATCTCTCGAACGGGTTTCCAATACGCTGAGGAACTCTGCGAAATACTGCTCTACTGGTGCCAAGTTCATCTCGTCAAGACATACAAAGAAAGGCACATCAGGATTCAGCCAAGCCTTTACCACAAACCTATCGAACTTTGTAAATCTGTAGCCTCCACCATTGAACGAGCTATAATAGCCTAACAATTCAGAAGAGTCATGCCAGTTAGGCTTCACCTCTATCATACAGTAATTGCCAGGCGTTGTTCCTTCCTCGTCCTGCAATTTCTTTGGGCAAGTCATAAATGCCAGTTCGCGAACGATACGAGATTTACCTGTGCCGCTAATTCCTGCAAGAAGTAAAAATGGTTTAGTGCAAATAGCTAAAAGGGAGTTCTTATGTATTGTACTCGTTTTGTTATTCGGTTGTATACCTTGCAGTTTTTTAGCTATTGTAACGAAGGCTTCTATATTCTTATTATTCCTTGATGCTTTATACCATTCATCAAATTCGGAAATATCAATTATATACCCTTCCTTATGTGCAAGAAACAAGGCTGGATAAGAATTAATAGCGAAATAATATGGTTCATTAGTTAGATTTTCTTTTAGCCCCTTTAGTCTTTCAGTCTTAAAAACAATAGACTCGTTACTAATAACAAAATCTTTGGATATATCCTTATATTGCCCAACAATCTCATTGAATTCTTTTAAAGTATGGATATGAGTCCCAAAATCTTCCTTTCTATTGAACATGTCAATATAGTTAAATCCGACAAGTTTCGCTCCAATTATATTACATATTGCTGAAGGTGGTATATTCTCATCTAACATACAATTTATCACAATTACAGGTTTATCACAAAGGCTGTAAGTTCCTATCGATTTATTCCTCAGAATAATATTCGAAATAAATCCAAATATTTGTTGGGTCAAAAAACCACTTCTTGTCCCTAATTTAGGAGGTATGACACAAAAATTATACTGTTTGTTTAAGGTTTCATCTAGAATAACACCAACATATTTATCTGCATTTTGAAGTTCATGGAAAGCCACATCCTTAAGTTTTAACAAAGGATCAAACTGATTAACCCTTTTTACCATGGCAGCTATAAACTCATTTGTTGTAGCATACCCTTTTCGAGTAAGACCGTTCTTTATCTCCTCACTTTCAAAGATTAATTTGAATTCATTTGTTAATACTAATGTTGCCATAACCTTTATAATTTGTAACTATTATTTCATTTTTTGAATATCTCCATCCAGATACACCAACCTCGTATAAGTTGTATCCTCCTTTCTCAACCCATTTAATCAATCGGATGTTTATTTTCCCCTTATGCTCTTTCAAATTCGACAAAATAAATTTGTATCCAAGTGTATTTATTCTGTCTAACGTCGTGAGCAACATTTCTTCGCTTTGTTCGCTCCATCCTTCTAAACCTCTTTTCCCATCGTTATAAGCAGCATTTGTTATGGAGTATGGTGGATCAAAATAAAAAAGAGTATCAATGGGGAAATCATTCCATACAATATCTGTGAAATTTTGATTTAATAATCTGAAAGAAGGACACCTCGTTAGAAACTTTTGCATACGGTCCCTTAAATCTTCACTATAACCTGCAACTCCAATGGGAGTGTTGAAATGTTGAGCTTTATTGAACCTTAGATAGTTTTGGAAGGCATACATATGAAGGACAAACAAACATTCAATGGACTTACTTTCAAAGTTATAATAATGCCTGAGTTTGTTGTAAGAGACTTCATTTCCTTTTTCCATAGCAAACAATTCAATTGTACTTTCTACTACTTTTATCTGTTCTTCTTTGGGAGTAGTCAACAGCCAATTTACTATGCTAAAGACATATGGGTTATAGTCATTATATACAACACTAGATGTAGAACAAACATTTACGCCCACATTAAATGCTCCTCCCATTACATCAACAAACGTACCTATGTGCTTTGGAAAATATTTTTGCAAAGTAGGAAACAATTTGTCTTTGCTTCCCGCATAATTAAGAGGTGATTTAATAATTGTCAGATCCTTCTGAAAATAAATCAGAATCTCTTTTAACTTCTCACCATTTCTTTTATTGCTTGATCTGTGATTTTGATATTCTTGATAATCATAGTAATCTACAGATACTATGCCATCTTTGGCAAATTTTCTTGCAAGGCATATTAACTCATTTAAAGGAACAACGCCTTGATTACTATAGCTGATTATTACATGATGAAATTGGGCTTGTCGAAAAATATCTTCGAATTCTTCTTTTGCGTATTTTTTGTAACAATAGTACGATACACAGTCTCCTTTCCCTCTTTTTCCACCAACTCCCTTTATCTGAGGCGAATCATAAAGTGAAACTGTTTCTAATAAGTTATATGCTGATGCATATTGTGTAACGGTATATGGAGGATCAAGATATAGAATATCTCCATTAATTCTCCTTATAAGTTTATTGCTATCTTCCCTATAAATCGTAGCTTGTTTTTTTGTTTTGCATTTTTTTATCTCGATTGGTTCAAGAACAAATTGTTTCAAAGCTCGATTATCCCAAAATTTAAAAAATGCTTCATATGTACCCGACGTATTTGAAAACTTAGTCACACAATCTAGAAGCGAAGCTAATAAGAAATAATATTCATTTCTTGATATTATTTCTTTGGTATATAATAATTCTATAGTTTGCCGTATCCCATCTATTTTTTTAGCATTATCTTCCGTAAAAAATTGACGTTTTCCTTTTGGGGAGTAATTATTATAGATAAATGATTGCTCATTGGATGCATATTCTTTTTGATTCAACCATTCAAAGATATCGCAATCATAGATATTTTTAAATTTGGAAAATGTTGGAATTGAACTATTTAATAGTTTTGCAGTGGAGAAACAATATGAGTAATACATGAAATCATTAGCGACAATATCATATTCGTCTTTGAAACTATCTGCCACACATGATGTTCCTGCAAAAAGATCACACAAGACATGCCCTTGAATATTGTATTTATCAAATGTTGCATGTATAAAATCTATCAATTTGGATTTGCTACCTAAATATCTCATATTTACAAATCCGCAAACACCCAAATCGGATTGTTATTTTTTTATTTCTCTACAAAAGAAAAAACGTGGGTGCTTAACTTCTGCCTGTTTGACTTCGAGGCCTTCCACAGCCATACAGGAAAACAGACAGAGTAAACACCCACGCAGGAGAATATAGTACACCCGTAAAGTGTGCTTGTGAGGACATGGTTAGCCCTCGCAGCACATTACGGAGAGTATATACTACACCCCGTGGAGTCACATCTGCAATGTTCTTGTCCTGTATTCGATTGTGGAAGTTTCGAAGTCCAAAAACAAAGCGTCAGTAACGCCTTTCAATATGTAGTGCTCTGCCCAACGGCTCCGTCATCCTCAGATGACATCACAGCCTACGGGCAGATAGCATCTGCAAAGATACAAAAAAGTTTTGTTATTCTAAAACAATAAGGTGTGATTTAAATCAATTTTAACCGTCTGAGGCATATAATCCTGCCTAAACGGCGTTTTATTTCTCGCAGAGCCAGTATTCTGAACAGCCGTTCACCATGCGATGCTTGAAGTTGAAGCGGTAGTTATTCATCGACTTGCCTAACACTGTGGGTGTGGCTCGCTTGGCATCGAAGTAGGCGTAGCGACTGGCGAAGGTCGATAGAATCTCTGAGGTCCGCCACCATCGGCCCTCACCGTCTTTCGGTTTGCGGAAGGTCTCGTTGATCATCTCCACAAGGTCGACGGTGCGCTGATAGGGTGCGTTCTCTTCAATCAGCGTCTTTATCTCGTCATCATCTAGCCAGAACTGTTCTCCTTTATTAAAGAGGTATAGGGCCTGAGCATAAAGTTGACGATGATCCAAATTGTCAGTAAAATCGATAGTCTTGCCAGCAGGAATGCCCACACAGACAAATCGGCGGGAACCTGTAGGATCCACCAATGGCTGCAACTGATTGGTGGTGCCGATGAACGAGGTGTAACGCCTGTACTGCTTGATGGTCTTGCCGTAAGGCGGGCGGAACTTCACATCGCTCGACGACAGCAGATATTTCAGCACAATCTGCTGCGAATTGGTGGTCTTGTCAAACTCGTCGATGTTGATAAGCGCAAACGAGGTCAGCGCGATGTTCAGGTCGAACTCGTTCTTGAAGTTCAACTTGTCGTTGTAGTAGTCGCGCAGTTCTGGAGGCAGCAGTATCTTGCAGAAGCGCGTCTTGCCACAACCCTGACGGCCTATCAGCAACGGCGTCAACGCATTGCCTGTCAGCTGTTTATCGCTCTCGCGCCATTGCGCCACCATTCCCACGAGCCAGCATCTGAGATATTTCTCCCAATGAGGCTGATCCGTTGGCACGCGCTTGGCGAGGTCAGAGATATGGTCGTGCCCATCCCACGCAGGCAACTTGTCGAGCCAGGTGTTTACTGGGTCGTACTGTTCGATGCGGGTGGAGTCGATAAAACGGTTCACGTCCTGATCCCACGACTTCAGTCCCTGTTCGCGGGCCTCGATGGTCATATCGTTGCGCACCTCCTCAGTTAGCGGCTTAAACGTCTGATCCTCAGAGTATTTCATGCGATATTCGGCTACGCCTGTCATCAGATTCTTACGCATGTCGTAGTTGGCGGTCAGGAATATCTCCGTCCGCATCGTCTGCAGCGTTTCCTGAGGCACGCTCTTGAGCGGTTTCATCTTGTGCTTCTTGCGATAGTCCTCCATCAGCGCGATTTCGTAGGTCGTAGCAAAGACGCTCTTCACCAGATCGGGATCGTTGTGAAACAGCGGATGCTCCAGCGTCATCCCTTGGGCGTGCGAGAGCGGGATGCCCTGTTCGAGCGACTTGCGGGCTATCTGCTGCAACAACTGCATCTGACGGTCCTCGTCGGGCAAATCAAAGTACTGGCCCAGCACCTCGCGCAGGATAAACACCCAGTTGAAATGATAGGTACGCGTGATGGTGCGTCCAGGCATCAGCATGTCGCTCTCCCACGAGATGGGTGTCGGCTCTGGCAGGTCGTGCTTCTCGCAGTCGGCCTTGAAGGGGCGCGCATCAGGGTTGAAGTACATCTCAGGATCAGCGCTCAGATAGACGGTCCGTTCCAGTGTAGGTTCCAGATACTCAATATCCAGACCAAACTGATTCTGATAGGCCCTCCGCGCCGTTTCATACAGGTTCTTATGAAACTGTCGCATCTCTTCCTCCTTCGCAGGCAGCTTCTCCTCTCCTTCGGAGGGATTGGGGGATGTCGCAAACAGTTCGCCCCGACAGACGATCTTCACACTCATGCCCGATGCCCCCAGGAAAGCCATCACCGTCTCATCCATCCTCGCTGCCTGATTCCTGATGTTCACAGCGTCCTCATACGTCTTCAGTCCGTTCACCTCGACCACCGCCAGACCGTTGTACTTCAGCCCTTTCTGTATCTCCTTATAGTTCATGCATTCTGCGGCAAAAAGCAAACGTGGCAGGTTCACCGAATGCTTCTGGTCGTCAAGAGTAATCTGCCCGTCAGGCATCCTTTGGGGTTTATAGAACTGATAGTTCAAGCGAAGATTGAACACTTTGTCCTTTTCAGGATTCTCACGGATCATCTTTGCAATCTCCCTTAATTCAATGCGCTTAATGACCTCTTTCTTTCGCGATATTTTCAACAAGCTTACATTCATATAATCTTTTTTTTTAGTTCTACTTCTACTAAATAATCACAAACTGCCTGCAAATATACAGATTTTACTCGGTATTTGCAAATTTTTCATTAGATTTTTTCTTCTACTTTATCTCTACTAAAACCCTATCAAACCTCTATTATGTATCTACAAACTGAATAAACGTTCCTTATCCAGCAATAAGGGTACCTTATTCTGCAACAAGGGTGCCTTATTGTTCAATAAGCGTCTCTTATTCCCTTCATACCACAAAACTACAAGCGCAGTATTTATTCCCAACGTGGGAATGTTTTATTCCCAGTCTGGGAACATTTTATTCCCAAGATGGGAATAATTGTTGCCTACTTTACTACATAGTAGAATAGTAGTAGATGATAAGTAGAGGGTAAGTAGATATTGGGTAGATGTGCAATTTCTTCTAAACAACTAATATACTGCAATTTACGAAGTGTTTATAGAGGTAAACTACATTCTAACAATCAATCAAAATCCCAATCTATAACATAATGATCAAACTTGACACCCTCAATGCTGCCAAACTTGGCGAGAACCTTCAAAATCTCTTCCTGTTTCTGAGGCGAGAGCATAATCTCACCGTGATGCGCCCGATAATACGGTCCATTTCCACTACCGAATAATGCGTGCACACACTGGCGAGCCTCAGCCTTTTGTCGTTGAGGAACGTTATTATAGAGTTTCGTGAAGCCCCATGCCTTCTTCACCAATCTCTTCTCACGGAAACATCGGCACTTGCCATTCTCCCAAGCAGTAGGGAAGACTGCTTGGCCAGAATAACGGTCTTTGGTCATCAGCAGTCTCGCCTGATAATGCATACACATGTCCTTATCAGCACACTCATTGTTGAAACACAAGGAATACCCCCAAGGTATATCTTTCGCTTTCAGTTCTTTTTCTTCCATCTCTTGTTATGTTTGTATCGTTGATTACATTCTCCATAATATTATACCAGTTCTAACTGTTCGCGGACTATGTAGATTGGCTCATTCAGCAACTCTGATGCCTTGGAAAAGCTTATCAGTTCAGATGCCAAGGCACGATAAACCAGACTACTAAAGCGATTTGATTTCTCTTCGTGGAAGGTGCTCTTCTCAACCTGTTCCCTGAATGCTTGATTCTTGTTCTTTGTAATACAAAAATACTTATAGCGCGACTCGCTAATTATGCCCAGCTGCTTTGCTTTGAACATCTGAGCTTCTACTGATATACCATAATTAGATTGGATAGCCCAAAGTTCGTTCAAAGAAATGTCGTGACGAGATACACCCAACAACTTCTTAAATACATCCTGAGATATCAGTATTTCGTTGGCATATAGATTGCAGAAGCGCTCAACATCTTTTTGTGGGAGTGCGTCATCAAAGTCAAGCAACAAATGTCCCAGTTCATGCATAGCGGTAAATCGCTTACGCTCGACTGGGAAGTTCTTGTTCAGTACAATGATTGGCTTATGTTCACCAATAATACCACTCAATCCGTCAAAGGTATCTGGTGCATCCATCTCAATAACCTTCACGCAGTGATCCTCCAACATCTCTATAATATAGGGTATTCCGTCATGTCCCAACTGCCATGCCGCCTTTAGCAGCTCTGCAATGCGACATACATCAGAAGGAGCAATAACAGCGTTTTGCAGAATCGGATTGATAAAATCGGAACTGATGCCCAAGATCTCCTCTACCTCGATATACCTCTCAATCTTATCACGGATCTTTTCTTTGATGGCCTTTTCTTCTTTCACGCTCATCTTGGACTTCTTGCGAAACTCAATCTTATCAAGCGAAACAGTAAAGGGGCGCAAAAGGTAATCGGGCCTGACATTCAAAGCATTGGCAAGGGCAATGAGGTTGGTTGAATTTGGCAACATCTTACCAGACTCATACTTGGATATTGTCTGCTTAGATACTAAGTTGTTCATCTTAGCACAAAGATCATCCATAGACATGCCATTGATAACCCTGGCATTCTTCAGTCTTGCTCCAAATACATTTTTCAATTCCATAGTTCCATCTGGTTTTTGGCGACAAAATTACAAATAATGCTCTAAATTGTCAACCAAAATCAGAAAAAACTAATTTGAACTGATGATTTTTAACACAAAGCAAGCTTTCTATATAAAAACTGTTATCCATAACACGAAATGCCCCTATTCATCAAAAAATCATAAAATAATTGCAGAAATTAGAGTTTTCTCTTGGAAATTTGAAAGAAAACTCGTATTTTTGCAGAAATTTCACAAATAAGCGAGTTATCTTTATGATTATCCAATTTTCTGTTGAGAATTTCCGCTCTATTATGGAGCCAGCCACCCTGTCGTTGGTAGCATCACCACTTAAAGATGCTCGCGTTGCGGCAGAGGATGTGATGTTCGACATTGACGGAATGGATGTCAGCCTCTTAAAGAGTGCTGTCATTTTAGGTGCCAACGCTTCAGGCAAGAGTAATGTTATAAAGGCTCTCGATTTCTTCAAGAGCTATATTATTGATTCCTTTAAGAATCTGCAAGCTGGGGAGGAGATTGGCGTTGAAGCGTTTAAACTGAATACAGATAGCGCCAAGGCACCCAGTTCTTTTGAGATGATATTCATTCTGGATGGGTACCAATATCGCTATGGCATGGATGTCAGCCGTGAGTCTGTGCATGGCGAATGGCTGTATAGGAAAGCCTGTCGTAAGAGAGCTAAGGAGGTGGAACTGTTTTACCGTGAAGGAGAGGAAATGAAAGTCCATACATCTTTCTCAATCGCTACTGACTTAGTGAACAGGAAGATGATTCGCAACAATGCCCTCCTACTTTCTGCCGCAGCTCAGTTTAACGACCCTACTGCGGTTCAGATTATCAACTGGCTTGTGGAAACAACCATCCTTACATGCTCTGACGAAGAAAGGATGTGGAATATGGCTGTAAACCATCTTGACGATGTAGAGATGCGGTCAAGAATCGTGGAATTTTCCAAGTTTGCCGACTTGGGTATTGAGGATATAGAGAAAAGTGACAATCATATCCTTAGCCGACATCTGCAGTATGACACAAATGGAGCGGAAAAAGGTGAAACCAGCTTCCCATTCCTAAGCATGGAATCAGAAGGAACCATCAAGTATTTCTCTATGGCTTACCCTATCATCAAGGCTCTTGACAACGGATCGAGACTTGTCATTGATGAGTTCGACTCCAAACTGCATCCGGTTCTGACAAATCGGATTATCTCTCTGTTTAATTCTCGCGAAACCAATCCACGAAACGCTCAGTTGATACTAACGGCACACGACACCAACATCCTCAGTTCTGGTTTATTCCGTCGTGATCAAATCTGGTTCACCCAGAAAAATCGATTTGGAGCCACCTCACTCTATTCCTTGTCAGACTATAAAGTCAGGAGTGATGCTCCTTTCGAAAAGGATTATCTCAGTGGAAAATATGGAGCCACACCCATTATCGGTAATCTGGAGTCAGTATTAAGGAGGGCAGAGTGATGGCACGCAGACAAAACCCCAAGATTGAGCGTACACTCAAAAGGACAAGCAGCCTAAGGCTGGTTAAACAAACCTTCCTTATCGTCTGTGAAGGAGAGGTAACTGAACCAGAATACTTCAACTCCTTCCGACTGACATCTGCAAACGTGAAAGCTATTGGCAAGGGTATGAATAATCAAGGATCCATACACAGAAGCCGCTACGGTGAGATGCTTTCCCATCTGCTTGGTTTCAGATACGGTAAGACAAAAGGAGACTCCGTGAAGGTCTTCAACGTCATTTACCAGAAAACTCGTATTGCAATAGATAATGCCCATAAGGTACAGGAATCATTCGATGGTAGCAATCCGGCAAAAGAAGAGTCGTCAACCACCGTACATCAATTGGTTGAACAACTCCTACAGTTCGTAAAGTAAAGATTAACGTACAGTTTTCTATATACAGCTAACTAAAATACGCATATCATCAATTTTATTTCATTATTTCGTAACATTTTCACGTAATTTGCCATTAAAATGCTTGTTTTATTCTCGTTGACAGTTGAAAACGCCTTAGAGATTTCTACTTGTCAACCTGTGTCTCTTTCGCTTTTCGGGCGGCCAAAATCTTATCACCAACTCTCTGGGCTTGCTCGGAGATACCTATTCGGATATAACTCTCAAAGACCTTTTGAGACTGATGTCCTGTAATGCTTCGAATCTCCTGATCTGACAACACACCTAATTTATATAAGTTGGTGGCTCCACTCCTTCGCGCAGTGTGAGAGGTTATACATTTCAAATTTGTAGCCAATTTGCACATTCCATAAATAACCGTCATTTTAACTGGTGCAAAAACAACTTTTTCTAAAAATAGCATGAAATCCAACTTTTTTGTTGCATTTCTGCCATGAAAAAGTTGGTTTTCGTGCACAATTCATTTTTTAATCGGTTGAAAGTTGAAATCACTTTAATGATTTTCTACTTGTCCACCTTCTTTTTCTTGGCTTTCTGATTAAGTCAAATTATCAAAAGTGTTAGTTGAATTTTGCATCTACTAATAAAAGTCTTATTGAAAGTTAAATTACGGCATATAATTTGTGTTTAATTATGCTGGAACCAATACATGTTGTAAATTTGCATATTATACCAGTTGTTTTAACTTACATATTTTCAACGATGGCAAGTAATTCAGATTTTGTACAATACGTCGCCGACCAGTGTAGTTTGGCAGGTGAGATTATGACGAAGAAAATGTTTGGCGACTATGGCATTTACTGCAATGGCAAGATTTTCGGGTTGATTTGCGATGACCGTTTCTATTTGAAACCCACCAATGCTGTTCGCCCGATGCTTCGTACTGTTGATATGCAACCGCCCTACGAAGGTGCCAAAGATTATTTCTATATCGCCGATGTCGACGATCGTGACTATCTCTCGCAGCTCGTCCGCGAAACCTGTAAAGCCTTACCCGACCCTAAACCCAAGAAGAAGAAATAAGAAATCATAAACACAAAAAAAGACCCCAACCTTGCGATTGGGGCTCGGAGATACGACGTTACGTTATCTAATTAGTTTCCCTTTTTATCCTACTTGACTGCCGGGCTTAACATCCTTGGTGGTAGTTACCACGCTGAGGCTCTCGTCGGCATCGACGGCAGAGAGAATCATACCCTGACTCTCGATACCCATCATATTGCGAGGTGCAAAGTTGGCTACGAAAAGGATGCGCTTGCCGATCAATTCCTCTGGTTTCTCATAGAAGGCTGCGATACCAGAACAGATAGTGCGATCTGTGCCAGAACCATCATCGATGGTGAACTGGAGGAGCTTCTTCGATTTCTTTACCTTCTGGCAATCCTTTACGAGACCTACACGGATATCGAGTTTTTCGAATTCCTCGAACGATACGGTATCCTTGATAGGAGCGGCCTTATAGGCAGCAGCTTCGTTGGCCTTCTTGGTAGCCTCCAGTTTATCGAGTTGCTTCTGAATCACCTCATCCTCAATCTTCTCGAACAGCAGAGCAGGCTCACCTAACTGATGTCCAGCCTTCAGGAGGTCTGTGCTGCCCAACTGCTCCCACTCGAAGCTATCGATATTGAGCATCTCGCGGAGCTTCTTGCTGCTGAATGGCAGGAATGGCTCGAAGGCGATAGCGAGGTTAGCCGTGAGCTGCAAGCAGATATTCAGGATGGTCTCGCAACGCTTTGGATCGGTCTTCCACACCTTCCAAGGTTCGCACTCAGTGATATAGCGGTTACCGATACGGGCGAGGTTCATCGCTTCAAACTGGGCATCACGGAACTTAAACTGCTCCAGCAGCGCCTCAACCTTAGCCTTTACATCCTTGAACTCCTCAAGGGCCTGTTTATCTACATCCTGCAGTTCGCCACAAGCAGGAACCACACCGTTCCAGTACTTCTTAGTGAGCTGGAGGGCACGGTTTACGAAGTTACCGTAAACAGCTACGAGTTCGTTGTTATTACGATCCTGGAAATCTTTCCAAGTGAAGTTGTTGTCTTTGGTCTCAGGGGCATTGGCTGTCAATACATAGCGCAGTACATCCTGCTTGCCAGGCATATCTACCAGATACTCGTGGAGCCATACAGCCCAGTTGCGAGAGGTAGAAATCTTATCGTTCTCAAGGTTCAGGAACTCGTTGGCAGGCACGTTATCAGGCATGATATATTTTCCGTGAGCCTTCATCATCACAGGGAAGATGATGCAGTGGAACACAATATTGTCCTTACCGATGAAGTGCACCAGACGGGTATCCTCATCCTGCCACCACTTTTCCCAAGAACCCCACTTTTCGGGCTCCTTCTCACAAAGCTCCTTTGTATTTGACACATAGCCGATAGGCGCATCGAACCATACATAGAGTACCTTGCCCTCAGCATCCTTTACAGGTACGGGGATACCCCAATCCAAGTCGCGCGTCATCGCACGTGGCTGTAGATCCATATCGAGCCAAGACTTACACTGACCATAGACATTGGGGCGCCACTCTTTGTGCTCCTCCAAAATCCACTGCTTCAACCAGTCTTGATACTCATTCAAAGGCAGATACCAGTTCTTGGTCTTCTTCAAAACAGGTGTAGAACCAGAGATAGTCGACTTAGGATTAATCAACTCGGTAGGTGAAAGGTCGCGTCCGCACTTCTCACACTGGTCGCCATAAGCACCCTCGTTGTGGCAATGAGGACACTCGCCAGTGACATAGCGGTCAGCCAAGAACTGCTTAGCCTCCTCGTCGTACAACTGCTCAGTGGTCTCCTCTGTCAATTTGCCCTCGTCGTAGAGTTTCTTAAACCACTCAGCGGCAAATTTGTGATGCGTCTCACTGGTCGTACGGCTATAGATATCGAACGAGATACCAAACTCCTCGAACGAGTCCTTAATCATCTTATGATAGCGGTCTACTACATCCTGAGGTGTGATGCCCTCCTTGCGGGCACGCACCGTGATGGGCACACCGTGCTCATCGCTACCGCCAATAAACAATACCTCGCGCTTCTTCAAGCGAAGATAGCGTACATAGATATCAGCAGGTACATACACACCAGCCAAATGACCGATATGCACACCGCCGTTTGCATAGGGAAGCGCCGATGTTACAGTCGTACGCTTGAAAGTCTTGTTTTCCATTCTTAAAATACGTATTTTAAATTTTGAGTGCAAAAGTACAGTTTTTATCTCGAATAAGCAAGTAAATCGGAAATTTTTGTTATCTTTGCACAAAATTTTCGTTACTCAAAGAATTATGAATAAAAGACTAACCCTTATCGGAAGATTCGCTCTTACGATGATGATGTTTCTAACTGTTATCAATGTTCAGGCACAAGACAGACTTTATGCCGACGAGTTTCCACTTAGTGACGTCGAGTTGCTCGACGGTCCACTGAAGAAGGCGCGCGACCTGAATATCAAGACCCTGTTGCAATATGATTGCGACAGGCTGCTGGCACCTTATTTAAAAGAAGCCGGACTGACACCAAAAGCTAAATCGTACCCAAACTGGGACGGACTAGACGGTCATGTAGGTGGTCACTATCTGACGGCGATGGCTATCAATGCCGCTACGGGCGACGAGGCTTGCCGTGAGCGCATGCTGTATTTTATCAGCGAACTTCAGGCTTGTGCCGATGCGAATGCCAAGAACCATCCGGCATGGGGCAAGGGCTATGTAGGCGGTGTGCCTGGCAGCGATCGCCTTTGGTCGGCTTTTAAGAAAGGCGACTTCGGACCCTATTATGGCGCGTGGGTACCTTTTTATAATATCCACAAGATGTATGCAGGTTTGCGCGATGCTTGGGTGTATTGCGGCAACGAGCAGGCTAAACAACTCTTTTTGGGTTTCTGCGACTGGGCTATCGATTTAACAGCTGGTTTGACAGATGCTCAGATGGAACAGGCGCTGCATACTGAGCATGGTGGTATGAACGAGGTATTGGCTGATGCTTATGCGATGACTGGCGAGCAGAAATATCTGGATGTAGCTAAACGTTTTTCGCACCGTCGTCTGCTGACACCACTTTCACAGCGACAGGACTGTCTCGATAATATGCATGCCAATACGCAGGTGCCCAAGGTTGTAGGTTTTGAGCGTATCTCAGAACTCTCGGGTGATGAAGTGTATCATGCGGCAAGTATTTACTTCTGGGATATCGTAACGGGAGAACGCACATTAGCTTTTGGTGGTAACAGCCGTCGTGAGCACTTCCCCAGCAAGGAAGCCTGCAAGGATTTCGTAAGCGATATTGACGGACCAGAGACTTGCAACACCAACAATATGCTGAAGTTGACGGAAGAACTGCATCGCAGAAATCCAGAGGCTCGCTTTGCCGATTTCTACGAATTGGCTACCTTTAACCATATCCTCTCTAGTCAGCATCCCGAACATGGTGGTTACGTGTATTTTACCTCGGCTCGTCCTCGTCATTATCGCAACTACTCTGCGCCTAACGAAGCCATGTGGTGCTGTGTAGGTACGGGTATGGAGAATCACGGAAAGTACGGACAGTTTATCTATACCAAGAAGGCCGATAACCTCTTCATAAACCTCTTTGTTTCATCAGAACTGAACTGGAAAGAGAAGGGTATCGTGGTTCGTCAGGAAACAAACTTCCCTTATAGCGAAACCAGCAAACTTACGATAGCTCAGGGTAAAGGAAAGTTTGCACTACAGGTGCGCTATCCTGGTTGGGTAAAGCCGGGTGCCTTCGAGGTGAAAGTGAATGGCAAGCCAGTGACGATAGTAACAGGCCCTTCATCGTATGTCGTTATCGATCGTCAGTGGAAGAAAGGCGATGTGGTAGAAATGACGTTCCCCATGCATAACAGCATAAAGTATCTGCCAAACCTGCCACAGTATATCGCCATGATGCACGGTCCTATTATGCTCGCGATGAAGACGGGTACGGAAGACTTAGCACTTTTGATAGCCGATGATAGCCGTTTCGGACAGTTGGCTAGTGGTAAGAAGTTGCCAGTAGACCAAGCTCCCATTCTGATAAATAACCATATCGATGAGATTGCCAATCAGCTTGAACCCATCGCAGGCAAGCCCCTGCATTTTACCCTTTCTACCAAGATGGTGAATGGTATCCACAACGAGTTGATGCCTTTCTTCGAGCTCCACGATGCGCGTTATATGATGTACTGGCTCGCCCTTTCGGAGGATAACTACAAAGGCTATCTCGATAATCTGGCTAAGGCAGAGCAAGAGCGTCAGGCTCTGGAAGACCGTACGGTGGACAAGGTTCAGCCAGGCGAGCAGCAGCCAGAATCAGACCACTTTATGGAAACGGATAACTCGTATGTAGGCAACTCTAACGATGTTTTCTATCGCGATGCCAACGATGGCCACTACTTCAGCTATCTGATGCAGACGGGCGGACAGACGGAACTCAGTCTTCGCCTGAAATATTGGGGTGTAGGCGAGTGGAAGAGTCATGAGTTTGATATCCTCGTAGACGATGTACTTATAAAAGAGGTAAATAATACAGGTAAGTATCGTATCTCGGAGTTTAAATATGAAACCTATCCGATTCCCGCTGATGTGCTGAAGGGTAAGAAGCAGGTGCGCGTGAAGTTTGTGGCAAAGCCTCGCAAGCAGATAGGTGAGATTTATGAAGTAAGATTAGTAAAAAACATATAAATCCTAAACTAAAATGAACAAACGAACAATTTTTACTGTACTCTTTGCGGCAGCAACCATGGGACTCAGTGCCCAGAAGGCCATGAAAGCCCCAGCGGGCGGTAAGGCTATTAGTGATGAATTAGTCGGTATCTTCTTTGAGGACATCAACAACTCTGCTGATGGCGGTCTCTATGCAGAACTGGTACAAAACGGCTCGTTCGAGTTTTCACCCGTAGAGCGTGATGGCTGGGGCCCTGGTACCGCTTGGCGTGCTATTCGTCCTGGTCACTCTACAGGATGGCTTGAGACTCGTATGGACAATCCCGTTCATCCAAACAATGCCAACTACATGCGCCTCCATATCGAGCGCGCCAAGGAGTATTATGACTACACTGGCTGGAAAGGCTATGGCATTCAGAACGATGGCTTTGACGGTTTCTCCGTAAAGGCTGGTGCAAAGTATGATTTCACTGCTTTCCTGCGTAATGTAGAGGGTGGCGACAAGAAAATCCGTGTGGCTCTCGTAGAGCCCAAAGGTTGGGGCAAGGATCCCAAACTTTTGGGAGAGGCTATCGTTGATTTGAGAAGCACTGTTTGGCAGAAGCATCATGCTGTGATTACACCTGATTCTACTTGTAAGAATGCAGTGCTTCAGATTCTTGTGCTCAACGTGGGTGCCATTGATATCGATGTGGTATCGCTGATGCCTCAGGATACTTATAAGGGCCATGGTCTGCGTAAGGATTTAGCTCAGGCACTTGCTGATTTGCAGCCAAAGTTTATGCGCTTCCCTGGCGGTTGCGTCGTTCATGGCGGTGGTGATGGCTTCTGGAATACCTATCGCTGGAAGACCACTATCGGTCCTAAAGAGACACGTCGTCAGTTGAAGAATACATGGGGCTATCATCAGAGTTGTGGACTCGGTTACTTTGAGTATTTCCAGTTCTGTGAAGACCTTGGTATGGAGCCTGTTCCCATTCTGCCTGCTGGTGTAAGTTGTCAAGGCGCCAATGGTGGATGGAGTATGTGGCCTACACAGGCTCAGGACGTGGTACCTATGAACGAGATGGATGAGTGGGTGGCTGAGGCCATCGACCTCATTGAGTGGGCTAATGGCGACCCAGCTACCAATAAGTGGGCGAAGATGCGTGCAGATGCAGGTCATCCAGCTCCTTTCAACCTGAAGTATCTTGGAATCGGTAATGAGGAGAAAATCTCGCCAGAGTTTATTGAGCGCTTCAAATATATCTATGAACGTGTGATGAAAGCTCATCCTGAGATTATCATTGTTGGTACAGCCGGACCAGGTTCTCATGCTAAGAATCCTGACTATGAGGCTGGTTGGCAACTTGCAAAGGAGCTTGATATGCCAATCCTCGATGAACACTACTACGAGCCCAACGACTTCTTCCTGAACAAGCGCCAATATGACAGCTATCCTCGTGGTGGCAAGACCAAGGTTTACCTGGGTGAGTATGCCGCTAAGGACAAGAAGTTTATCGATGCTTTGGCTGAAGGTCTTTATCTGCTTCATGTAGAGCGTAATGCAGACGTAGTGGCTATGACTTCTTATGCACCTCTCTTTGCTCGCAAGGATGGTACTCAGTGGAATCCTGATATGATCTATTACGATAATGAGCGTCCTTACCTGACCTGTAGTTACTATGTACAGCAGCTCTTCGGACAGAGTTCTGGTAACTACTGGTATGGCGATTGTGTGAAGTTCGAGGGCGATGCAGCTGATGCCGTTCAGCCTATGGAGAATGTGCATTATGGTCAGAGTGTTATTTTGAACACCAAGACCAGTCAGCTCTTCGTAAAGCTCTGTAATGCCAGTGCTGAAAGTAAGAAGGCTACTATCGACCTGAGTCGCTTTGGTGTAAAGAAGATGGCTAAGAAGACGATTCTGGCTGGTAACCCAGACGACGAGAACAACTACGATGCTCAGCCAATTGCGCCTAAGACAGAGCAGGTAAAGGCTCAGAAGAAGTTTAGTCTTGAACTCGCACCTTATTCATTCGTGATGTTACAGTATTCATTATAAAAAGAAAACCCTCGCTTCGGCGAGGGCTTCTTTTTTATAGGGCTATTACTTTAAAAGCGTAAGGTGGAAGAATCAACTTATTACCTTTTACTTCTTCACTTTTTATTTCTACATTTTGCTCCTCAGGCTGACCATTGAAGCCCTCAGCCTTTGCACCTTCTGGAAGTGTAAAACCAGCGAGGTTAATCGTCAGTTCTACAGGCAGGGCATTAACGAGCTTCAAATATCTCTTACCAGTCTTAGAATCGCATACCAAACTAGCAGCTACACGATGCTGGAGGTTTTCTGGAAGTCCTGTTAAGGATGTCGTGATATAACGGTCACCACCATATACAGAGAACAATCGCTGAGTTTCGTAAGCTGGTGTAGGACGCACTTCAGTATTCGAGAAGTAAATCATATCGGGGTCCCAGTTATGGTGATCGTCCTTTGCCAACAGAGGTGCATACGAGGTCATCTCTACGATATCACCATTACGCTCGATATCCGTTAAGTAGATAGCTTCAGCCAGAGCCGTTTCCACGTTGGGACGTTTCATCTGCGTAGAAGCAGCATATTCACCAAGATAGACTTTAGCACTCTTACGATCGTAGTTGTCATAATAGTTGCGATGGTGCATAAACCAACCTGTTGATTCATAGTAATGCTCGTCTACCATGTACTGAAGGTCAGGATGCTTCTTTGTGAAATCCCAGCCTTCAAGGTAATCTGCTGATGGTGTATGGAAAGGACCAACAGTACCGCAAATCTTTATCTCAGGGTATTTCTGACGGATGGCCTTGCAAATCATCTCATAACGCTCTTCGAAAACGGTTGAGAAAAGGTCTTCATTGCCAATGCCGATATACTTCAGGTTGAAAGGAGCAGGATGGCCAGCATCAGCACGCATCTTAGCCCACTTATTGGTAGCTGGGTCGCCATTAGCCCATTCTATCATATCGAGCAATTCCTGTATGTAAGCAGGCATATCAGCCATAGGGATACCACCCTGCTGACCACCAATGCCGTTGTAGTTGTTGGAGTTCTGACAAGGCACACCAGCGGCAAGAACAGGCAATGGCTCTGCACCGATATCCTCACAGAATTGGAAGTATTCAAAGAAGCCCAAACCGCGTGTCTGATGGTAGCCCCAGATATTGAAATCGGGTTTGCGATTCTGAAGTGGGCCCACCGTATGGTTCCAATGGTAAATGTTGTTGAGACCCTGACCATGACTCATACAACCGCCAGGGAAACGCACAAACTTAGGCTTCAAATCGGCAAGCGCCTGAGCCAAATCCTTGCGTAAGCCATTCTTACGACCCTTGAAGGTGTCTTGCGGGAAGAGACTCACCATGTCGATTCCAGCCTTATCGTCTTTCACACCAATGACTACAAGACGAGCTTTGGCGCAATTTTCAGTAGGCGAAAGCACAGTTTCGTATCGTTGCCAGTCTTTCCCCTGTGTTTTGAGGGAAGCTTTGGCGATTACGGTGTTATCTTCGTTGATCAATTGAATGATAAAACTCTTTTTGAGTGAACCCTTGCCTTCGAGTGGTGGGATATTGCGCACAAACATCGAGAAATCATACTTCTCGCCAGCCTTTACAGCAATGCCATCCCAGCCATCGTTAATAATGGTATCGTTGCCCAATACGGCATAGTGGGGATTGTTCGCGCTCAGCGGGTCGACACATACGATGTTGATAGGCTTGAGTGATTGCCAAGCTGTAGTGGCATTCCAGCCACGATGGTCTCTGGGGATGTATTCGAAGTCGCGATTCTGAATAAGTTCTGCATAAAGACCACCATCAGCCGCATAGCTGATATCCTCGAAGAAGACACCAATCAGTTTGTCGCTGATGGCTTTTTCTTGGTTGGTAATGGTAAGCGTAGCCTGTTGTGGTGCCAGATTGGGGAAGTTCTTGGCATCCTCATACATACGCTCCTGACTCAGTTTCCAATCACTGGCTTGTTGCTCAAAATGATTTTTGATGGCAGTTAGTTCTGCGGGGGTGATATCGAATAGATAGCCCTTCGTCAATTGTCCGGCAATCGTTGCTGTATCGCGTGTCCATGCAGCATCATCTATCTGGCTCTTTTCGTCCTTGCTGAAATGGCGGAAATCGTTAGAGGCTGATACCCAGCGCTTATCACCACCTTTCGTTTTGTAATAGATGTCGAAGGTGTTGTCTTGATTGGCAAATACCACAGGCTCCAGACACTGACGGGTAGACATGATAGGAAAGTCTTGTGGACGCCAATGAATGAGATCCTTACTGTAGGCAGCTGCAAACATCGGACTATGGTCGTTTATTTGGAATACGAGTCGCCAAGTGCCATCGTTGGCTCTTGCCAAAGACGGATGGTACATGCGTTTCTCTGGTCCCCAAGAGCCGTAGTCTGACGAGCAGAGTTGTCCCAGTTCTTCCCAGCCCGTACTTGAGTGCGCCGCTAGGCGTACTCCCATGCGCTCACCAGGAGAATAGATAAAGACTTGCTTGGTGCCCTGAGCGTGGACACCAAGCATAATAGATGTGAGCAGCAAAGCTGCCACAATGTGCTTCTTTCTTATCATTGCGATTACTCTTTAGCGCGAGCTTCAATCTTCTTGTTGATATCGTCAATCACCTCGTCAGTGAGTTCATACTTCGAGATGATAAACATAGCGAGAAGCAACAGAGCAGCTGGAATCACACATACGAGCCACAGAATACCCTCCTGAGCCTCTGGTGTCTGCTCGATAACATCGGGGTTATAAGAAACGTAGGCGAGGATAGCAGGAGCCACCACACTACCCAGTGTCATACCAGCCTTGAAGAAGATACCTGTAAGGGCGTTTACGATACCAGCAATACGCTTACCGCTTACGTACTCACCGTATGAGATAACCTCAGGAACGAGTGCCCACATGTATCCAGTAGCTACAATCACACCAGTAGACTTTACAAACTGAGCGATGTAAACCATCGTCATGCTAGGCTGATCCATCTTGGCTACGATATACAGGAAGGCCATACCTACGATTGCAATTGAAAGGAAAATGTAGAACATATTCTTCTTACCAACCATCTTCTTAATCATCGGTACAAGTGGCATAAAGATGAATGAAGGTGCAGAACCCAAGCCCATGAAGATAGAAAGCTGATCGGGCGAGCCATGCATGTTGCTATTGATAAAGTAAGCACCAGCAGCGTTTCCGATAGACATCATGGCGAATGCGGTGATAAAGAAGAAGGCGATAATGCGGAGTGGACGATTGTGGAAGAATTCCATCCAAAGGTCGCTGATCTTTACATTTGCAGCCTCGCTGGCATCCATCACCACACGCTCTTTACACTGACTGAAGCAGAAGAAGAGCAAAGCCAGTCCTACAAGGGCATAGATACACATGGTGGTAAACCAAGCAGCAGGATCCTTTGGCAGACCCTCTACAGGCTCGTTGGTGAAATAGGCAATGAGCAGAGGCAAACCTGAACCTACAGCCAGTCCACCACAGTTAGCCATGAACATACGTACTGAAGTCAGAATCGTGATTTCATCGGTATCACGAGTCAGCGAAGAATTCAGGGCGCCATAGGGTACATTAATAAAGGTATAAAGCAACGTCATGGCGATATACGTTACATAAGCGTATAACAACGACGGAGCAAAGCCATTCCAGAAACAGAGAATGGCAAAGCCAGTGAGTGGGATACCTACAAATACCAAGTAAGCACGATACTTACCCAACTTTGGGTTATTCTTATCGATCAATGCGCCCACGATGGGGTCCCAAATCACATTGGCCACATTACCTACTGTAAACATCACCGAAACATCGACAGCATCGAGGCCATAGATGTCGGTGTAGAAGAACAGCAGATACATACATGTAGTCTGGAAAATCAGGTTTTGCGCCAGGTCACCAGAACCGAAGCCGATGCGCTGGAGCCACGAAAGCTTGTAGAAGCCTTTTGATTCGTTAGTTGTTGACATAATGAGATTTACTATTTTATGATTTACGTTTTATTATTTTGCTACCTTTAACTCAAATGAACTCATGGGCAGTCCGCTGAGAGTGCGTACATTAGCATTGGCTGTTGTCGGATCGTCCTTCCATGCATAGCGTACGGAATAGACTTTGCAGAGAGGATGGAAACCCTCGGGCAGCGTCAGCGTGATACGAGAACCTTCAGCCTGAGCCTGTACATTTTTGAATACACGGTCACCATCGTCAGCAGCAACCTCGAATGTATTCAAAGTGCCAGATTCAATAGGTTGGTCGATGGTGAGGATAATCTTTCCGTCAATCACTTCTGAGGCGATAACCTCTGGTGAGAGTTTCACCTTATTATTATATATAAGGCGATCAAAGCAGAGACTGATACGCTCAGCTACTTCTTTTTTACGTAGCGGATGGATGTCAACCGTCTCTCCAAGGTCGTTGATAACCGCTAATTCTGCGCGTGCATCTTCTTTAGCCACGATGCGCTGAGCCTCACGCAATTGAGCCCAATTGCTGTTAGCCGGTTCAATCTGTGGTTTGATGGGACTTGGGAAACCCGTCTGTTGGCGCCCGTCATAGTTGGCAAGTTGTACGATGACGAAAGGCATTTGCTGGTCTTGCCAACGGTCGCGCCAAGCACCCATCAGCTTCTTCAGATAATCGGCATAGGGTGCAGGATTGCCAGTATTGGATTCTCCCTGATACCACACAATACCATTGATGGCATAAGGAGCCAAGGGATAAAGCACAGCATTATAGAGTGTGGTTGGCAGATTCTGCAATGAGACATCTCCACTAGGACAAGCAGGCATTTCCATACCTACTTTTACTTTCCACGTTTCGCCTAGAGGAATGATATCCGTGGGCATTGGATTCTGAGAGCATCGGTCCTCACCAAAGGCAATCAGGTAAGGCTTAAATGGAATGAAATGAGCTGCACCAAACTTATTAATGAAGCGTACTGTGATGACATTATCGCCCTCATGGAGTAGTCCTTCTGGAATGTCATATCTGCGTGGAGGATACTGATAGTAAGTGTGTCCCACTTCTTTGCCATTCACGTAAGTAATATCCTGATCGAAAAGTGTTCCAAGAAGCAGACGGGCAGGTTGACCAGCATGGGCTTTATCAATGTTGATATGCTGACGCAGCCAAACAGTGCCTGTGCCTCGCCATCCCCAATCATACTGATTGATCTGTTGCCATGAAGCATCGTCATAAGTAGTGGCAGTCCAATCTTGGAGCAGACCAGGATCGCTGGCATTGAGTATCGCCTCCCATTGCTTGGAAACCTCGCCGTTGGCAATTGCCTGATGCTTCACATAGTTGTCATTCTGATAGAGCTGTGTCTTTCTGACCAGCATGGGATAATCTTTCTCAAGCGAGTCTTTGGAAATCCAAGCTTCGATAGGTGTGCCACCCCAACTGTTTACAATGACACCCTGAGGTACCTTGGTCTTCTCAAACATTTGCTTGCCCAGGAAATAGCCAGCAGCTGAGAATGGCCAGGCATTCTGCTTGTTAAGCGGTTTCCAGTTAATAGGTGTAGGTCGGATGTCATCACGTACACCATGTACATCGGTTTCGTTCTGTACACGGAACAACCTGATCTGGGTGTTTTCGTAGCTGTCAATCTCTTTTGTGTATTGCGGATAGACACGCTCGATATGCACATCGATATTCGATTGTCCTGACAAGAGCCATACGTCACCTATTAATATATTATCAATCTCCAAATCGTTAATCTTCAACAAGTATGGGCCTCCTGCTTTCATCTTCGCCATATCAACACGCCACTTGCCTTCAGTATCGGCAATGGCCGTATAGGTCTTCTTGTTGAAGGTAACTGTAATTGTTTCTCCAGGATTTGCTTTACCCCAAACAGGTATAGTTTTACCACGCTGAAAAACCATGCCCGACTGAAAAAGTTGGGGCATAATGACCTTGGCTTCAGAAAAAGATGCAAAGACTAGTGCAATGCATAAAAAGAGAAATTTCTTCATAAGAGTTAGTTTGATGTCGCAAATTTAAAAAAAAAATCCGTTGAAATGGCGAAAAATTACAATTATTTACCAGAATGAAACAATTTAAAAAGCATCTGTAACAAATTAGAATATGAAATGAACCGATTTTGTTTATCTTTGCAGCAGAATTTGAATCGCAAAAATGAGAGAATTAGCGTCACAGAAAGTTTCATTTGGAGAGAAGTTGGGTTACTCGTTAGGAGACGCTGCAGCCAACTTAGTTTTTCAGATGATGATGATTTTCCAGCTAAAGTTCTATACTGACGTGTTCGGTCTTGACGGAGCTATAGCTGGAAGCGTATTAATGATTGCCAGTATTTCGGCAATTATTGTAGACCCTGCAGTTGGTATTCTGGCTGACCGTACAAATACCAGATGGGGTAAATTCCGCCCTTGGATGATATGGACTGCGATTCCTTTCTGCTTGTTCTACATGTTGGCTTTTTATAACCCTGGTATAACAGAAAAGGCTACTGTAGCTACTTATGCTACCATCTCCTATGTGTTATTAATGACGGTTTATTCTTTTAATAATATACCTTATACATCTTTAGGAGGTGTTATCACAAGCGATATTCGTGAACGTACAGAGATAACCACCATTCGTTTTGTAGTTGTTACTATCGCTCAATTTGTGGTTCAGGGTTTGACATTGCCATTGGTAGACCATTTCTCAGAAGGAAGTACGCTACAACATGGTTGGATAACTACCATTTCGATTTTTGCAGCGATTGCTTTTGTTTTCTTTATCGTAACTTTTATGGTATCGAAAGAGCGTATTTCACCACCACCAGCTCAGAAAGTTAATATTAAAGAGGATATAAAGAATACAGTATCGAATGTGTCTTGGAACTCAATGGCTTTGCTTACCTTTGCGTTGTTTATTACATTAGCAATGTGGGGATCGGCCATGAACTTCTATTTCCAGTATAATGTTGACCAGAAGTCTCTTTATGACTTCCTTTCAATATTTATTACGCTTGAAGAAGACGATGCTTACTCTATGGGCTTCTCTGCCTTTAATATGATGGGTGCAGTTGTTCAGTTTATGGGTGTGATATGTCTTTCTCGTTATCTGGCAAACAAACATGGTAAGAAGAAAACTTTTATCGTTTGTTTGTCACTGACGGCTTTCTTCACAGCTATGTTCTACATTCCGTCGCCAACAGACGTAAGTTTGATGTTTGTGCTCAACTTCCTGCGCTCATTGGCTTATGCACCAACTATTCCTTTGCTTTGGGCAATGATTGGCGATGTAGCTGATCATATCGAATATGAGAATCATCGCCGTGCTACTGGTTTTTGTTTCTCAGGTATCGTCCTGGCATTGAAGCTAGGTCTTGGTTTCGGAGGTGCAATCGCAGGCATTATTATTTCGATGTTTGGCTACGTCTCTGGAAATGTATCGATACAGAACGAAAGCGCCATGGAGGGTATCCGCTTAGTATCAAGTTTGGTGCCTGCCCTGCTTTTCTGCGTGGGCGTGATGGCACTTTATTTCTATCCGATTAGTAAGGAATATAATGAAAATATGCAGGCAGAGCTTGCTGCTCGTCGCAGAAGAGCTATGGCAACTACAGAATAACTCAATGTATAAATAATTAAAACTTTAGAAAGATGAAACCACGTTATCTTTTCCCCAGTGATTATATGGCAGACCCTTCTGCCAATGTGTTTAACGGCCGTTTGTATGTTTATCCATCTCATGATTGGGAGGCAGGTGCTGCCTTCGATGACGATGGTGGCCATTTCCAGATGAAGGATTACCACGTGCTCTCAATGACTGATGTCGAGAATGGTGATGTAACCGATCATGGTGTGATTCTCGATGTAGAGCAAGTACCCTGGGCTGAAAAGCAGATGTGGGATAATGACTGTGTAGAGAAGGATGGTAAGTACTATCTTATTTTCTCTGCAAAGGACTATAACGGCGTGTTCCATCTTGGTGTAGCTGTTAGCGATACGCCAGAAGGTCCGTTTGTACCAGAGGCTCAGCCTATTCGTGGCTCTATGAGTATCGATCCAAGCGTATTTAAAGATGATGATGGCCAGATCTATGTTTACTTCGGTGGCCTTTGGGGTGGACAGCTTCAATGGTATCAAGCTCCAGAAAAGCTTCAGAAAGAGGGTGTCGATCTTGGACCTGCTGCAGATAAGAAAACCCAGCTTTTCTGTCCTGCTGATGTACCTGCATTACCAAGTTTCGTAGTTCGTTTGAGCGATGATGTGAAGCAGTTTGCCGAGGCTCCTCATAGCGTAGTAGTACTTGATAAGAATGGTGAACCTCTGAAGGCTGGCGATCCTCATCGCTTCTTCGAGGCATCTTGGATGCATAAATATAATGGCAAGTACTATTTCTCTTATTCTACAGGTGATAGTCACATGCTTTGCTATGCTATTGGCGACAATCCTTATGGCCCATTCACTTATCAGGGCGTCATCCTTGATCCAGTTGTAGGTTGGACAACCCATCATTCTATTGTTGAATATAAGGGTGAGTGGTTCTTGTTCTACCATGACTGCGTGCCCTCAAATGATATCACACACCTGCGTTCGCTGAAAGTACAGCGCCTGTTCTACAATGAGGATGGAACAATCCAGAAGGTTGTGAATGAGTGAGAATAATATTATAACCAATTATTACATTAACCACCGTGATGAACTGCTGGGATTTGTAAGCAGCCGCATCTCGGACAGTGAGGAGGCGGAAGACATCGTTCAGAATGTCTTCCTCCGCCTACTGCTGTCGTATCAGTTGATTACAGAAAAAACCTTGCCAGCCTTGGTCTATGCTGTGATGCGTAACCTGATTTCTGATTATTTCCGTCGTCATACCCATTTTGAAAGGTATGAGCATTACATTAAGAATACCTGTAGCGAAGAGACTTCGATGGAATCGGTATTCTCCGCCAAAGAAATCATGGAACGTCTAGAGCGTGGTATTGCCCGCCTGCCAGAGAATAGCCGTGAAATCTATCGTCTCCATATTTATGGAGGTTTGAAAGTAAGCGAAATTTCAAAGCAGATGGGTGAAGATTACAAGCGTGTAGAGCATTGCTTGGGAAAAGCTCGCCATGCAATGCGTGATTATCTTCGCCAATACGCTTGATATTACATCTTATTTATTATTACGGATGATGCTGTATACGTCTTCGATGGTATGATCGAAAGGACCTGTGTGCTCTAGTTTGAGGGTACACATGGCTGCAGCAAAGCGACCACTCTCGGCATAGTTCATACCACGTGCTCTCGCATAAAGATAACCAGCACTATAGGTGTCGCCACAACCAGTTGCGTCTACAAGTTGACGAGGCGGATAGGCAGGCGTCTCGTAGAATTTGCCATCGGCGTAGATGACGGAACCACCACCTCCGAGTGTGATGATGACTTCTCGTACCCCCCAATCGTGAATTTGTTCAGCAGCGATATAGGGATCAGTAATTCCTGTAAGGGTTTGGCATTCCCATTCATTGACCTTTAAGATGGCTGTATGTTTTAAAAGTCTCAGTTTGTCTGTCCATTCCACGGAGAGAACTTCTTCACCTTTTACAGTACGCAAATAGCCTTGTACATCAATAGAAACATCGCCCTTTGTGGCTAGATATTCTACAGTTTTTGGCGTGAAGTCATCTGCCAATAAAGTCCCAAGATGAAAAACGCGTGCTTCTTCATCTTTAAGTTGACGAAGACTAAACGGAGCCGACTTTGCTAACACACGCTGGGTACGATAGTCCATATTCGCACCATACTTATTCTCAAAGAAAACGTTTGTAGGACTCTCATAGGCCGTTACTTTGATGCCTGCTTCGCGAAGTCGTTCAACTTCAGGCATAACCTCACGACTTACAGAGGTAATCATATGGAAATCAACATCATGAGGCAGAGCCTGAAAAGCCCATGCCATGTAATAAGCAGAACCACCAGCACAATGAGTGGTCATGGGTGGATTCTGTGTGATGATTCTATCACGAGTAATATGTCCTATGCAACAGATATCAGTCATTATTTTGTCCTTTAATGTGGTATTTTATCTCATTTTGTGTGCAAAGATACACTTTTTTTTCGAAAAGTTTTGTTTTATTCAGAAATATTGTTAACTTTGCGGCCGGAAAAATTATTCGTTACTACTAGTAGACATGTCAAAACGAACGATTCTATGGAATTGCCTGCTTTGGATGATGGCGATATCATCAGCAGCACAAACCATTTACGACGTGACCACTTTCGGAGCAAAGGGTGACGGTAAAACAGATGATGCTAAGGCTATTCAGCGTGCCATTGACCGTTGTTCAGCTGATGGGGGAGGCAGAGTTTTGTTCCCTCGCAATCACACTTTTATTTCTGGTCCCGTTGAAATAAAGAGTAATGTGGAGCTCTATTTGGAGGCTACAGCTACTTGGAAGGCCAATCCTGATGAACAGATTTACACCTTGAGCGCTTTTGGTGAAAACCGTGGCGAAGGCATGATGTGGCTCTATGCTGATAATGCTGAGAATATCAGTATTACAGGTAAGGGAACCATTCATGGTAATGGTATCGCTTTTATGGGCGCAGAACTCTCAGACTCTTATGAGTTGAAGCCTTTGGCAGATCCCTCTTTCGATCCTCGTCCCCATGTATTGACACTCAAGGGCGTGAAGAATCTCACGATTCGTGATGTTACCATCAGGGAAGGAGCATATTGGACAGTACATCTTATTGGGTGTGATGAAGCAGTGATTGATGGCATCAATCTGTTGAACAATCTGAAGATTCGTAATGGCGATGGTATCGATATCGATCATTCTAAGAATGTGCGCATCGCCAATTGCCATATCACCTCAGGCGATGACTGTATTTGCCTGAAGAACCGTCGTGAGTTTGAGCGTTATGGCTCTTGCCACGATATTGTTGTAACCAATTGTACCATGTCTTCTCGCTCGTGCGCTATTAAAATAGGTAGTGAGAACATGGACTCTATCTATAACGTTGTCTTCGATAATTGCATTATCACGAAATCGAATCGTGGTTTGGGTATTCAGAATCGCGATGAGGGCACAGTAACTGATGTTGTATTCTCAAATATCCAGTTAGACTGCCAATTATGGAGCGACGTATGGTGGGGCAAGGCAGAACCGATTTATGTTACCAGCTACCCACGAGCTAACGGCAACCACAAGGATGCCAACTGGCGATTCCCTAAGGGACAGATAGAAGGAAAGTGTGGTGAGGTAAGTCGTATCCGCTTTTCTAATATCTTCGCAAACTCTGAGAATGGTTGCTTTATTGGTGGCGATGTAGAGGGCAAGGTCGACAAGATCTCATTTGAGAATGTAAGTGTTCGACTGGTTGGCCCCAGAGTCGAAAAATATGTGTTTGATAAACGTCCTTGTAAGGATGATGGCTTCATCGTAGTCAGTGCCAAGGAGTTGGAAGGTGCCAATTTCCCCATTGTTACGGAGAATGCAGACTTTACTTTAGATTAATTTTTTTTCTTTTTATACTAACTTTAATTAATGATTATGCAAAAGATCCTAAATCTCAAGCAAGGAATGCAGAAGACGATGTTCTTCGTGTTCTTTCTGTTGTGCAGTACAGTGATGCTGGCACAGAACAAGGTGTCGGGAACTGTACTGGACGCTACTGGTGAGCCTCTGATTGGCGTAAGCGTTCTGGAGGCAGGAACCTCGAATGGTGTAGTAACCGACTTCGACGGTAACTTTACGCTGACAGTAAAGCAGGGTGCTCAGCTTTCATTCTCTTATGTAGGCTACCTCGCACAGACTCTCCCAGCCAAAGACGGCATGAAGGTAACCCTCGAAGAGGATAACAAGGTGCTGAACGAGGTTGTTGTAGTAGGTTATGGTACGATGCGCCGTAAGGACGTTACCTCATCTATTACCACCGTTAAGGCCGAAGACCTGAACCGAGGCGTATTCACCGACCCAGCTTCTATGCTGCAGGGTAAGGTAGCTGGTTTGGTTGTCACCTCTTCTGGCGACCCTAACGGTTCTCCTTCAATTACACTTCGTGGTGCTTCTTCACTGCGTAGTGGTGCTATGTCGCCTTACTATGTTATCGATGGTATTCCCGGTGTTGACATCTCGATGGTGGCTCCCGATGATATCGAGAGTATCGACGTGCTCCGCGATGCTACAGCAACCGCTATCTACGGTTCTAAGGCAGCCAACGGTGTGATCATCATCACCACCAAGAGTGGTAATAAGAGCGAGCGCACTAATGTAAGCTATAACGGTTATGTGGCTTTCGACAATGCTCTCAAAACTCTCGACATGGCTTCTGCTAATGATATCCGCAACTATGTAAAGAAGAACAACATCAGCTACATGTACGATGGCAATGGCAATACAGATTGGCAGGATGAAGTGCTCCATACAGGTGTCAGCCACAACCATAACGTAAGTATCAATGGTGGTGCAGGCAAGACCAAATACATGGCTTCTGTCAACTATGCAAACCGTCAGGGTGTTGTTGTTGGTTCTAAGAACGAACGCGCTAACCTCCGTTCACTCCTTTCTTCAAAGGTTCTCAAGGATCGTCTTGACCTTTCAGTAAGTTTCAACGGTATGACAGGTAAGAGTGTTGGTGTTCCAATGGGTGACGAAGGTCGTTCAGTTCTTGACGCTATGAACTACTTCAACCCAACACTCTCTATAAAAGATGCTGATGGCAACTGGACAAAGGGTGATGGTTCAAACAACTACAACCCACTCTCACTCATCAACGAGAACAAGTCACAGACTGAGTGGAAGCGTTTGCAGATCATCGGTAAGGCTACATTAAACATTTTAGAGGGCTTTACATGGAATGCAAACTTCTCTTATAATACATACCAGCGTACATATAGCGCTTACGACTCACACAACTCTCAGATCATTGAAAAGTCTGGTACTACAAGCCCTGATTTCAATGGTGTAGCACATCGTAGCACATACTTCGGTCACGAAACAACATTCGAAACATACGGCAACTTCGATAAGACTTTCAATGATGTTCACAAGCTTAGTGCCATGTTAGGTTACTCATGGGAAGAGAAGGTAAACAATGACGGTTTCGGTCTTCGCGTTAACAACTTCTTCGATGATTCAATCGGTTGGAACAACCTCACTTATGCCGGTGAAATGAAGAATGGCATGAAGTGGGTTGAGTCAGGTACTATCGAGACTGTTCGCAACATTTCATTCTATGGTCGTGTAGCTTATTCTTTCAATAGTAAGTATATGGCTCAGGCAACTGTGCGTTATGACGGCTCCTCTGTATTTGGTGATGGCCATAAGTGGGGTGTATTCCCATCACTCTCTTTGGCATGGAACATCACAGAGGAAGAATTCATGAAGAACCAGAATCTCTTCTCTAACTTGAAGCTTCGTGCTGGTTATGGTGTCTCTGGTAACGCTATGGGCTTCGGTGCTTATACAGCTGTTCCTACATACGGTTCAACAGGTGACGTTAAGGATGGTTATGTAATGCTTAACGCTACAAAGTTGGCAAACCCTGATCTTAAGTGGGAGTCAACAGGTATGCTTAACATTGGTCTTGACTACGCATTCCTCAAGGGTCGTATCAACGGAACTATCGAGTTCTACAACAAGAAAACAAAGGATCTTATCTGGGATTATCCAGTATCTTCATACATCTACCCATTCAGCTCAATTGCTGCTAATGTAGGTGAGATCACAAACAGGGGTATTGAGTTCACTATCAACGCTGTTCCTATTCAAACTAAGAACTTTACTTGGAGTACAACTCTCAACCTCTCACACAACAAGAATGTTGTAGATAAGCTCTCTAACGATTTATACAAGACTTCTACATTCTCACAGGGCGACCCAATGGTTGCTGGTGTTTCTGCTAACGGTTGGACACAGCGTATTATGGAAGGTGAGCCTCTTGGAACATTCTACACATACGAATGGGCAGGCTATAACAATGAAGGAATCTCTGTATACTACACACGCGACGAGAATGGTAACCGCGATGGTGGCACAACAACTGACCCAGAGTACAAGGATCGTACTATCACAGGTTGTGCGCAGCCTAAGTTGAACCTTGGTTGGAACAACACCATTAACTTTAAGAACTGGGACTTCTCTTGCTTCTTCACAGGTGTATTCGGAAATGATGTTTACAATGGTCTCCGTGCTCACTATACAGCACCAGACTTCTTCGCTGGTGGTAAGAACGTAATGAAGGAATTCGTTACTGAGCGTTCTGCTTCAGATACTGGTTCTAACATCCCATCTGACAAGTTCATCGAGAAGGGTAGCTATGTCCGTCTCCAGAGCCTTACTGTAGGTTACACATTCAACGACGTCTTCAATGGTTGGATCAAGAGCCTCCAGCTCTATGCTACAATGAACAACGTATTCACAATCACTAGTTATAAGGGTCTTGACCCAGAGGTTAACCTCGGTGGTATTGATCCTGGTGTTGACTATCGTTGGGCAACTTACCCACATACTCGTACTACTATGATCGGTGCTAAGATTAACTTCTAAAATACTAAACGAATATGAAAACAAATAAAATAATTCTTTCAGCTGCCCTTCTGGGTCTGACTTTAAGTAGCTGTACAGATTTGGGTGTTGATGTAGATTCTCAATACACTCAGATGCCTAGTACCGAAGCAGCTGTCAACGCAAACATGAACGACCTTTTCACTCGTTTCAGAGGTGCTCTTGGTCGCCGCTACATGGAGGCTACATGTCTCTCTTCTGACGAATATACTTCAGTGGCATATTCTGGTAACTGGGTTGATGGCTATACGTATGCTCACTCAGCATATCATAACTATAGCTACGAGGATGCTGTTCTTGACTGGATGGAAGATTTGGGTAAGGCTAATGTGCTCGCCAGCGAGATTGTCAGCTCTTCTTATCCTGAGCAGAACCGTTATGAGGCTCGCGTTATGCGTGCTTTCCATACATTCCTTGAAATGGATATGTGGGGCGATGTGCCAATCGCTGATGGTGACTATGTAACTGAGCACATGCTCGATCCAAACAATCGTCACCCACGTGCTGAGGTTGCAAAGTACATCGAGAAGGAACTTCTTGAAATCATTGCTTCAAACAAGCTCTCTACTGATGTATTCGGTGACTATTATGGCAAGCCAACAAAGTACATGGCTCAGGCTCTCCTTGTTAAGCTCTACATCAACTGGCCAGTTTATACTGCTGATGCTGTAGAAAACTACAATGCAGCTTCTTACAATAACGAAAAGTTGAATGATTGTATCGCTCTTTGTGATGAACTTATCAAGAGTGGCAAGTTCGCTCTCGGTCCAGACGAGTATCGTTTCAAGTTCAATTGGGACAACACAGAGCGTGTAAAGGCTGGTACTATCAAGGACTTTATCTATGCTATGGAGTATGACACCAGCACAGCACAGGGCATGCAGTGGGGTCGTTCACACGTTTACAAGGATGTCAAGAAGCTTGACCCATCTATGTACGGTGAGTTCCTCAACAACTCTGGTGGTGCTTACATGACTCTTACCCCTGAGTGCGTAAGTCGTTTCAACCTTAATGGCGACCAGCGTAACTGGATGGTATTAGGTCTTGAGGACAAAGATCACAACCCTGCAAATGGCCAGGTTTATGTATATGACAAAACAACTTTGCTCCCAACAGATGTTAAGTGTCTTGACCGTAATGGCAATCCTCTCGTGTTCACAAAGGACATCAATGTCACAGGTGAACTTGCATCTGTTGATGTAGGTGATGACATCGAAGGTTGGCGTCAGGGTTATCGTTCTTCAAAGTGGTTCCTTTGCAACAACGACTACTCTAATGGACGTAACCAGTCAAACGACGTTCCCATCTTCCGTTATGCAGATATTCTCTTGACAAAGGCTGAGGCTATGGTTCGCGCTGGACAGAGTGGTTCAAAGGATCTCTTCAACCAGATTCGTACATATGTAGGTGCTCCTACACTCACTGCTGACCCAACTCTTGACGATATCTATATGGAGCGTGGTCGTGAGTTCTTCGATGAGCTCTGGCGTCGTAACGATATGATTCGTTTCGGTCACTATGAGGATGAGTGGTTCCCACACTACAAGAACAATCCAAATGCAAACTTCGAGAAGACTCGCCGTATCTTCCCAATCAAGAAGGGTGACCTCGATGTTAACGAAGGTTGGACACAGAACAATGGTTATTAATCATCGATTGATTATTACAACTCTTTATATCTGGGCAGTCACAGCTGTGGCTGCCCAGAATATTGAGATAGTGGTTCATCGTGGGGCCAATGCCCTGGCGCCAGAGAATACTATAGCTTCTGCCGACTCCGCACTTAAATATGGAGCTACTTGGGTGGAACTTGATGTACGTGCTTCGAAAGACGGAGTCCTCTTTAATCTTCATGACTTTACCTTAAACCGTACGACCAATGGTAAGGGGTATATAAACGAGTGGGATTCCAAAGACATAAAAAAACTCGATGCTGGCAGTTGGTTTGGCCCACAATTTGCGAACACACCACTCCCATCGATTGCGGAGATGCTCGACTATCTGCAAGGCAAGGCTTATGTGTTCTTCGATGTTAAGAGGGGTACGCCTATTCCTACTTTGGTAAATCTTGTTCGTGAGAAAGGCTTTGCAGAAAAAAGTTTCTTCTGGTTTGGCGATGAGGCTATGTTACGTGAGTTTATTTCGCTCGCTCCAGAGATGAAGATCAAGGTGAATGCAGGTGATATCGAACGGTTGAAATACTGGCAAAGCGTTTGTACTCCGTCTTATGTAGAGATAGCTCCAGAGAAGATTACTGAAGAATTCCGCACTTATTGCCATCAACACAACATTAAGGTGATGGCAGCATGTCAGGAAGACGATACTTCGCAGTTCCAGCTCGTCATCGACAAGAAGGCTGACCTGGTAAATCTTGATCGTCCAGAGGTGTTTATCCGTTTGTTGCCTTCCTATCAGGCAAAGCCAGGGATGAGTACTAAGGAGTTGCAGACGTTGATTGATAAGGTGAGCAACGATGGAGGTGGAAGGATAACGTTCTCCAAGGGTGTGTATCATACAGGACAACTGGAATTAAAGAGTGGTGTAGAACTATATTTGGAGGATGGTGCTACTATTTTAGGTAGCACTAATCCTTACGACTATCAGCGAGTGGATACCAAGCAATCTGCTGGCGATGAAAGGAAAGATAAATCGCAATTAGGATTGATCATTGCGAAGGATGCACATGATATCGCTATTACAGGTAAGGGAATGATTGATGGCCAGGGCTTGGCTTTGGCCTTGACAATCGATAGTCTGCACCATACTGGCGAGATGACAGACGCCAATTATAGCACTCGCAGACAGCGCCCTAGCGAATTGGTGCGTCCCACCTTATTAAATATAGTAGACTGTCAGGGTGTTCGTGTTGAGGATGTCCATCTGCGCAATAGTGCAGGGTGGGGCCTTTCGTTCCATCAGTGTCGGGATATGGTTTTGAGAAATCTCGATATCTATAATCGTGCTTATTGGAACAATGATGGTATCGATTTAACTGATTGCAAACAAGTGCTGGTAGAAGGTTGTAAGGTGAATAGTGCTGATGATGGCATTTGTCTAAAGTCGTATAACCCTGAGAGTTGCAACGATAGTATCACCATTCGTGATTGCGAAATTCGCAGTAGTGCCTCTGCTATTAAGTTTGGTACAGCCTCTTATGGTGGCTTCCGTCATATCCGCATTAATGGTATCCGAGTGTTTGATACCTTCCGTTCTGCTTTAGCTATCGAGAGTGTGGATGGGGCTATTATTGAGGATGTAAAAGCTGATGATATCATCGCCCAGAATACGGGCAATGCACTTTTTATCCGTTTGGGTCAGCGAGCTGGCAATCGAAAAGGCGTAGTGAAGGATATCCATATCTCAAACCTTACAGCTCAGATTCCTTTTGGGCGTCCTGATATCAACTACGACTTAAGAGGACCAGAGGTGGATTATTTCCATAATATCCACCCAGCTCCTATCTGTGGCATTCCTGGCAATTGTATCGAAAACGTTACTTTAGAGCATATCCAGATCACCTATCCTGGCAGAGCTACGAAAGGTATGGCCTATATGCCGCTTTGGCGAAAAGGCGATGTGCCTGAGCAGATACAGAAATACCCAGAGTTTACCATGTTTGGCGAGTTGCCTTCATGGGGTCTTTACTTACGACATATTCGCAATATTAAGCTGAAGGATGTTCAGCTAAAATTGCTTGATGAGGATTTCCGTCCTGCGATTGTTGACGAAGATGTAGAGGGATTGACTACAGATCGTATTCAGTTGTATCCGTGATACCTGCTTCTGCGAGCGCTTCACGGCGCTCCACGCAGGTGCCACATTTTCCACAATGTTTTTCTCCACCTCTGTAGCACGACCATGTTTCAGCATAGTCGATGCCCAGCGCTTTTCCCCTTGCAGCAATCTCTGCTTTCGTCATGTTGCAATAGGGCGAAAGCAAGCTTACCCCATTATAAGTGCCAGCTTGAGTAGCTTTGCCAAAAGCCTCTACGAATTCAGGGCGACAATCTGGGTAGATGGTATGGTCGCCACCATGATTGGCCATCATGATATATTGAAGATCGTTGCTTTCTGCCATACCTGCTGCAATCGCCAGCATGATACCATTGCGGAAAGGCACTACCGTCGACTTCATGTTCTCATCAGCATAATGGCCTTCTGGGATGGCTTCATCGCCAGAAAGCAGTGAGCTACGGAAATAGGTGCTCATAAACTCCAAAGGTATCACGATATGTTTGATGCCCAATCGTTCGCAATGCAGACGGGCAAAGGGTATCTCCTTGGCATTATGATTAGATCCATAATCAAACGAGATGGCTAGTGCGATGCGCTCTTGGTAATCGTAAAGCAGGGTGGTGGAATCGAGACCTCCACTCAGTATCAAAATACTATCTTTCATTTTTCTCTTTATTTTGGCTGCAAAGGTACGAAATAAATGATAAATGATAGGCGATAAATGATATTTTTTTGTATCTTTGCAGCATGAAACTGAAACATATTACGCTAACTGCTGGTTTGCTACTTTTTTCTTTGTCCATGATGGCTCAGATGTGGCAATATGTCGATCCTCGTATCGGCTCTGAGGGTGTAGGTCGAACCTTCCCTGGTCCTTCCATGCCTTTTGGTATGTGTAAGCCTGGTCCTGATTGTACCATCAAGCCCAATGCTGGATGGGCGCCAATGCCAGAAGTGGTTACTGGCTTCTCACAGACCCACGTCAGTGGTACTGGAGGTGGTCAGAAGTATGGCAATATCCTGATTCAGCCATACTTGGGGAACCAGCCTTCAGAACAACGGAGAAAGTCAGAGGACTTCTCTCTTGGCTATTATGCGACAATGTTCGAGAATGGCATCCGTACAGAAATTACGACTTCAGAGCGATGTGCATTCTACCGGATTCATTATCCCTCAAGTGGCTCGTTATTCATCGATGCGACGCATTATCTGGGTAAGAATCCTATTCCAGACCAGCGAGAGCAACAGCAATTCGTAGGTGCTGAGGTAGAAGTGGTAAGCGATTACGAGGTACGAGGCTTTACTCGTATTCGTGGTGGTTGGAACAATGGCGATGCCTATACCGTTTATTTCTGTTTGATGAGCGATAAGCCCTTTTCCTCGACAGAGGCCAAAGGCAATGCGACCCTTCGTTTCTCTGACACCTTATTAAATATAAAGGTGGGCATTTCTTTCGTTAGCACCCAACAAGCCAAGCGAAATATCCCTACTTGTGATTTCGATACACAATTAAGTCGCCTCCGTGATAGCTGGAATCAGCTTCTAAGTCGTTTCGACATCAAGGGCACCGAGGTTCAGAAACGCATGTTCTATACAGCCCTTTACCACACGATGATTATGCCAGTAGACAAGAGTGGTGAGAATCCGAAGTGGCGCGAGACACCTTATTATGATGACTACTATGCCATTTGGGATACCTATCGCTCGTCTTCGCCTTTGATTACATTGATTGATCCCAAGCGCGAGGCTGATATCGTGAACGCCCTCCTGAATATCTACAAGCGAGAGGGTTATATGCCCGATGCCCGTAGTGGTGATTGCAATGGCAGAACCCAGGGAGGCTCGAATGCTGATGTGGTAATAGCCGATGCTTTCGTGAAAGGTCTGGAGGGGATTGATTACGACTACGCCCTTGAGGCCATGCTGAAGGATGCAGAAGCAGACCCTGGTGCTGACCACGAAAAGCATGGTCGTGGGGGCCTGAAGGAGTATACAGAGTTAGGCTATATCCCCTATGGCATCGATCGTGCTGGTACTCGCACCATCGAATATGCCTATAACGACTATTGTATCGCTTTGGTTGCAAAAGGCTTAGGTCGTACGGATGTCTATGATCACTATTTGAAGCAATCGCAGAATTGGAAGAACCTCTGGCGCTCTGATTATGAGTGGGACGATGTAAAGGGTTACATCATGCCTCGTAGTGCAGATGGTCGTTGGCTCGACTCAGTACCCTGGGGCAAATCGAAGGTATTCCATCCCCTGATTCCTTACACCCCTATTACAAAAGTAGCGCCTTGGTATCTGCCTTGGTGGAGCACATTCTTCTACGAGGCCCTGTCTGCGGAGTATTCGCTCAGCATTCCTCACGATGTGCCAGGCTTGATTGCTGCCTGTGGTGGCGAGGAAACTTTCCGCAAGAGACTCGATATGTTCTTCGAGCGCAAGCGCTATAATGTGGGCAATGAACCCTCGTTCTTAACGCCCTGTCTGTACCATTGGATAGGTCGCCCTGACCTCACTTCTGATCGTGTACGTCAGATTATCGAGGAGAACTATACAGACCAACCCAATGGCTTGCCTGGAAACGACGATAGTGGTGCGATGTCTTCTTGGCTTGCTTTCCACATGTTGGGCCTTTATCCGAATGCGGGTCAGAGCTATTATCTGTTGCATGCACCTTTGCTCCCAGAGTGGACCTTGCAATTATCGAATGGCAAAACGCTTCATGGCATCGTGAAAGGCAAGGGTACTCATTTTGAGAAAGTAACGCTGAATGGCAAGACCTTGGATGATGCCCGCCTTGAGCATGCAGACTTGATGCAGGGTGGCGAATTAACCTTCTACGTCTCCGCCAAACGCTCCCACCTTGGGAACGAAACATTCCCACGTTGGGAACAAAACATTCCCACGTTGGGAACAAAATATTCTTCGACAAGCGAAGCGGCAAAGCCGAGCGCCCACGTTGGGAATATAACAGCGGCAATAAGCTTCACGTTGAACAAGCAGCATCGCACGTGGCCTCTCTCCTATGCTTGGCAAGGCGATACCTTAGTCGTGGTTTGTAAAGAGACCACTTATTTGACTCCTCGCGCTATCGTAGAGAATGGTCAGAACTTTAGTTGGGACATCCCTGCAGATGGCTATGTCCATCAGACAAAAGGTACCTTCGCCTTTATCTCTCGCAAGGCTTTCAAAGAACTGAAAGAGAAATGTTCTTTCGTTTACGATGGCATCACTTGGCGAAAGGTAGACGAATCGGACGTTACCATCCATGTTCAGGCAGATATCGATCGTACGGAAATGTGGATAAAGTGCGACGAGCAGATGCCTTTGGTATTGGAAATGAGACATAATCCATTAGGAATCGACTGGATAATAGAAGAATGAAACGACTACTGACAATTTTTACCCTTTTGACGTGCTGTCTGATGTTGTATGCTGAACAGACAGCGAGCGAGGATACCATCAAGCGTGCCCTTGCGAAGATTGATGAGCAGATTGCTTTCGAACAGCAGATGGGCGATAGCGAGAATGAGGGTTATGCGCGTTGGCAAAAGATGGTGGCCCTGAAGAACTTCTCGATGACGAAGCAAGAAATCGACGAGGCTACCATCCAGATGGAATGGTTCAGTCAGCATAGCCAATGGAATAACTTCTATCGTACTTGGCAGATTAAGGCCAACGCCCTGAGTGCGCTCGGTAAGTTGCAATTAGCTTTGCAGGAGACCCAACAGATGCTGAACGATGCCAAGAAACGCGATAACAAACTGGGGCGTGCGATGGCCTATAAACAGATAGGTGTGATCTATCTGAACATGAAACAGACAGAGCCAGCCGTTGAGGCGCTTCAGCATTATGCAGAGTTGATGAAGGACGAGACGGACGACTTCAACTCTTTGAGTAACATCTATTACCGTATGGCTAAGGCCTACGATTATGCTAAGGCCTACGATAAGGAGCTGGGCGTAACCAATGAGTGGCTCTCGTATCTTCATCATAAGGTAGGAGAGATAAAAAGGCCAGATGTTCGTGAGTGTTATAATTCCTGCTATCTGGCGCGAGCTGCAGCCTTTATCGGACAAAAGAAATTTGAAGAAGCCAAAGAAGCACTCGATACAGCATCGCATCATGCCCACCTGATTAAAACGTCGCTCAGTCTGCACCACTATTATAAGATGGAGGCCCGCTATAACTTGGCACTTGGCAATGCTGCAAAGGCGCTGCTCTATACAGATAGTGTGCGCATCATTACGAACGAAAAGGATGACCATTCTGACGAGGTGCGTGCCCAAGCGCTGATGATGTTGGGAAGGGGCACAGAAGCTGCTGAGATTTTCCATCGACTTTATCATGAAAGAGACTCTGTCTTTGGACTCGAAGCCCGTCAGCATCTCGATGAATTGAATACGCTGTTCCAAGTAGACGAGCTCAAGACGGAACAACAGAAAGCAAAGCTCAGATATACGATGCTTGCCACAATTTCCATCGTTTTGATCCTTCTGTTACTTGGCTTTTTTGGTTGGTTTTATGCTATCCGACAGAAGAAGGCCAACGAGCAATTGCGCATTGCCAACGAGAAAGTCGCTTCCTCTTCAAAGATGAAATTAGAGTTCATCAAGAATATCTCCCACGAGATTCGCACACCTCTGAATGTCGTCTCTGGCTTTACACAGATTCTGACTGCGGAAGGAATGGAGGTATCGGAAAGTGATAAGAAAGAATATCGTGAGCGAATCACTGAGAATACGGATCGAATTACTAGAATGGTAGAACGTTTGCTCTTGCTGAGTGATCTCAATAGTGATACACTCATTGGAGGTGATGACCAAACCAGTGTTCACGAAATCGTGACTCAGGCCATAGAATTCTCAGGGATTAAGCATCATACTCGTCCTGATAATGCGGATTCTGCCATAGTCTTTGAGAATCACGAACCATCCACTCAGATTCCTGTTCGTACCAATATACGGCATGCGTTCCGATCGCTCGCTCAGTTGCTTGAGAATGCCGTGAAGTTTACCAAAGAGGGTAGTATCAGACTCTTTGTAGAAGATACGGATACGATGGTTCGCTTTATTGTTGAAGATACTGGTATTGGTGTTCCTGCAAGTGAGGCAGAGCATATCTTCGATGAGTTTGTGCAACTTGATACCTTTGCAGATGGTGCAGGTGTTGGATTGACAGTCTGTCGTTCCATCAATCGAAGGATGGGAGGAAATTTGTGGCTTGATACGAATTATTCACAAGGTGCTCGCTTTGTTCTTGAAATCAAAAAGGGGTAGGTGCCTAAAATGATAGTGATATGAATAGACTTAATAGAATAATGATGTTGGGTTTGGCCCTGTTTGTGGCTATCCCTTTGTTTGCCCAGTATGAACGTCTGGGTGGTGTGTATTATGCTTATCCCATCACAGAGACAAAGATGAATCAGGCTCCTGAGGGCTATGAGCCGTTTTATATCTCCCATTATGGGCGTCATGGCTCTCGCTGGTTAACGAACGATAATCGCTATATCTGGGTAAACCAGCACTTTGAGGATCAGAAGAATCTTACGAAGTTGGGTAAGGATGTGCGCAAACGTCTCGATAAAATCTGGAAAAATGCCAAAGGGAACGGTGGTAAACTAACAGCCCTTGGAGGCAGACAGCATCGAGGTATCGCTCGTAGGATGTATCAGAACTTCCCACAGCTTTTCACCTCTGATACCCATCTTTCTGCCCATTCCAGTGTGGTAGGACGATGCAGAAGCAGTATGCTGGCTTTTGTCGATGAATTGGGCAAATTATCAGGATTATCAGGCTTGCCAGCAATCACAGATAGCGCTGATATGGCTTGGATAGCTTATACCTCACCAGAGGAAAAGGCTTGGGAGAGTCGTATGAATCTGCCCCTGAAGCTCTCGCCAGAGAGATTCATCAAGGCCTTGTTTGTAGATCCTTCGAAGATCGAAGACCCCTCGAAACTTCTGATGGAGATTCATACCATTGCCTCTGATATGCAGGATGTAGAACTTAATGTGTCGCTCTACGATATCTTTACGCCAGAAGAATTCCAGGCTGTTTATGAGAAGAACAACATTGGTATGACCCTTGTTCATGGCGATATGATTCAGAATGAGGGTATTCCTGCTCGAAGTGCCATTTCACTTTGGGAAAAGATCGAGGCTGATGCGGATGCTATAATCGCCTCTGGTAAGAAGGGTGCAGACTTGCGATTCGGACATGATTCGAACCTTTATCGCTTGATGAACCTGATGGGGTTTGCCCTTCGTGGAGATACCTGCAACTATATGGATGAAATCTTGCCCATGGCTGCAAATCTGCAAATGATATTCTATAAAAATGCACAGGGTAAGGTGCTTGTGCAGTTATTGCATAATGAGCAACCTGCTCGTTTAAAGATAGGTTTTAAGGTGGATGGTTTCTATGATTGGGAGGATTTGAAACAGCATGTAGCAGATCGCATCCATTACTTGGAACATCTGCGCCAACTATGTGCCCTCAATACGATGGTGGGCACAGCACCAGCAAATACCAAGACAGCGGGTCTCTTTGGTAAGGGTTCAGAGGAGCACGGACAAACCTTACCTGCAGTTCTCGCACCCAATGGTCAGAATTTCTGGACACCACAAACGAGGGATACAGAAAAGAAATGTGTCGCACCTTATTATTATACGGACTCTCTTTTTCAGGGAATCCGCAATAGCCATTGGATTGTAGGTGGTTGTACACAGGATTATGGGTCGTTTACCCTTGCTGCCCTTGGTGGCAAGTTGCGCCTCAGACCAGAAGAGCGAGCTACGCCTTTTTCGCATGCTCAGGAGGTTTCCCATCCTCATTATTATGCGGTTCGCTTGCCTCAGGAACATCTGAGGGTAGAAATGACGGGCAGTAGTCATACGGCAATCTTCCGCATTACGCCAGAGCAAGACGGACCCGTTCATATCATCTTGAATCATAATAGCGATGAGGGACAGGGCTACTTGGAGATTGATCATCTGAAGAAGACTATTTATGGCTATAACCCTGTGCATCGCATCTACCAAGGATGGGGCGAGCCAGCTGGATTTAGTGGCCATTTCTTGTTGCAGGCTTACGATGAAATCGCAGATTTTGGTTGCGATAGCCTCTGTGCTTGGTTTACTTTCAAGGGTAAGGCGCATGAGCCGATTGTTCTGAAAGCAGCGACTTCGTTTACCACGAAAGAGGGGGCAGAACGCAACTTCGCCTTTGAGGCAGAGGTGCACGATTTTGATAGCATGATGGAGAATGTGGCTTCGCAATGGACTACCCGTTTGCATGCCATCGATGTGGAGGATAAAGATACAGCGAGGGTGAATCAGTTTTATGGCGCCCTTTATCGTGCCTCTTTCCTGCCTCGTGAGATGAGCGATGTAGATGGCGCCTATCCAAAGTTTGCAGATGGTATCACAGTAGACCCTTCGCCTTCTGTGGAACCTCGTACTTTTTATGGTGATTTCTCGATGTGGGATACCTATCGAGCTGTTCATCCGCTTTATAACATCATTGCCCCTCAGCAATCTGCTGATATGATGCAATCGTTAGTAACGATGTATGAAGAGGGTGGGTGGTTGCCTATCTTCCCTTGTTGGAATAGCTATACAGCGGCGATGATTGGTGACCATTGTAGTGTGGTTCTGGCAGATGCCTATGTGAAGGGAATTCGCGATTTCAACGTAGAAAAAGCCTATGAGGGCATGCGCAAGAACGCTTTTGAAACCCCAGCTTCGTTTGAGGATTATAAGAACGGTATGGGTCGCAGAGCCTTGCCATCCTATTTGAAATATGGTTATATTCCCTTGGAGGATGGCGTGAAAGAGGCCTTCCATCAGGACGAGCAGACCTCGCGCACTCTTGAATATGCTTTCGATGATTTTGCTGTGGCACAATTGGCGAAGGCTTTGGGCAAGGATCAGGATTATGAGGAGCTGATGCGTCGCTCTGAAAATTGGCGCAACGTCATCAATCCCAAGACGGGCTATTGCGATGGTCGCCATGAACCAAAGCTACTATCGAGAAAAAAGACGGATGGTGGTCTCTTTGAGAATAATCTCGATTTTATCCATCGCAAACCTTATATCACGGAAGGTGCTACTTGTCACTACACCTGGTATGTGCCCCAGAATGTAGAGGGCCTCGTAGAAATGCTTGGTGGCCCTCAAAAATTCGAGGCCAAACTCGACTCGATGTTTACTGAAGGGCGTTATTGGCATGGCAATGAACCTTGCCATCAAATCGCTTTTTTATATGATTTCATCGATAAAAGAGAAAAGACGATAGAGCGAGTAGCGCATATTCTCGATACAGAATATAATGATACCCCAGGAGGTTTGTCAGGCAACGACGATGCTGGTCAGATGTCAACTTGGTATATCTTCTCATCGATGGGCTTCTATCCCGTTTGTCCTGCTACAGATCGCTATATGCTTGCTGCCCCTCGATTCCAGAAGGTTACGCTGAATTTGCCAGAGGGCAAGACATACACGATTACACCTACCTCTCTGCCAAAAAATCGCCATTTCATCACGCATAGTGAGCTGATGCAGGGCAATTAGGGCACTATTTAAAAATGAGTGTTGTAATTCTATCAGTGGCAAATAGTTCGTTTGCCACTTTTTGTATGTCCTCTGCACTCACCTTGTCGATGCTTTCATAAAGGTGGGTGATATCCTTCTCCCATCCATAGTGCAGAAAGCTCTTGCCAAAGTCGAGGGCAAATTGCTCACGATTATCACAAGCAATGGCGATTTGACCCTTCAGTTGGCGCTTGGCATTGAGCAACTGACGATTGCTCAAAGGCTTTTGCATCACCTTATCCAGCTCGCGCCTTACCAATCGCAGGCATTTCTTCACATCGTGGGGATCGCAACCAAAGTAAACACTCCACATACCCGTGTCGCTATAGCTTACCATCGTGCTTTCTACCGTATAAACCAGTCCGTTGCGCTCTCGCAATGAGAGATTCAGACGGGCATTCAGGCCAGGACCACCTAATATATTATTAAGAAGGTATAGAGGAATGCGCAAGGGGTGGTGGATGTCGTAGGCTCTGGAGCCCAGCATCACGTGGGATTGATGGGTGCCAAGTTCTTTGGTTACTAGTTGATAGTTGATAGCTGATAGTGGATAGTTATGATTACTCTGTAAACTATCCGCTATACACTTTTCACTATTTACGATTTTGCAGAGGCGCTTGAAATCCACATCCCCATAAACAAAGAAAATAGCCTTTTCTGGGCGATAGTGGCGAGCGGTAAAACGCAGAAAATCGCTGGTCTTATAAGTCCTTAATTGTTCTGCCTTACCTAAGATATTATGTCCCAGGGGGTGGGATTTAAAAATCAGGTTCTCAAACTCGTCGTAGATCAGTTCTGCTGGTGAATCGTTATAACTCTCGATTTCATCGCAAATTACCTCCACTTCCTTGTCGATTTCGTGTTGGGGATACTGACTATGGAAGACGATATCTGTAAGTACATCTACCGCTTGGGCGAAGTGCTCTTTCGAGATAGCTGCATAAAAGGTGGTATCTTCTTTGTTGGTAAAAGCATTCAGTTCGCCACCTACACCCTCAAGGGCATTGATAATCTGTAGGGCATTGCGCTTCTGGGTACCCTTGAAGGTCATGTGCTCACAAAAATGGGCGAGACCTTCTTCTCCAGGCTCTTCATCGCGCGTGCCTGCAGCTATCTGATAGCCACAGTAAACCACCTGTGAGTTGGAGGGCAGATGAATGATGCGTAATCCGTTTTCGAGCTGATAAGTGTTATATTTCGTCATTTCGGTTGCAAAATTACGAATAATTTTATAATTTTGCAACCAAAACAAAAGATTATGCGAAAAGTAATAGGTATAGGCGAGACGATTCTCGACATTATTTTCAAAAACGACGAACCCATCGGAGCCGTTCCTGGTGGGTCTGTGTTTAATGGTATCATTTCCTTGGGACGTTCTGGTGTTCCCACAGCTTTTATCAGTGAAACGGGCAATGACAGAGTGGGTCAACGGATTATCCGTTTCTTGGAAGAAAATCATGTGGACGCGAGTCTGATGAACGTCTACCCAGAGAGCAAGTCACCCGTTTCTTTGGCTTTCCTCAACGAGCATAACGATGCTGAATACATCTTTTATAAGGATCATCCCCACGATCGTCTGGAATTCACCATGCCTGAGATCGAACCTGATGATATCGTGATGTTTGGCTCATATTATGCCATAAATCCTGTAATTCGTCCCCAGGTCTTGGGCTTTTTGGAATATGCCAAGAGCAAGGGCGCCATTCTTTATTACGATGTGAATTATCGTGCCTCACATCGCGATGAAATCATGAAATTAACGCCAAATATCATCGAAAACCTCGAGTTTGCTGATATCGTAAGGGGTAGCAAGGAAGATTTTGAAATCATGTACAACAAGAAGGATGCTGATAGCGTTTATCGTGCTCAAATCTCTTTCTATTGCAAGAACTTCATCTATACCCAAGGTGCTGAAAAGGTAGAGTTGCGAGGGGTAGGCGATATCAATCTGCAATACCCTGTTAAGCCCACTGAAACGGTGAGCACAATAGGTGCTGGTGATAACTTTAACGCTGGTTTCGTGTATGGTCTGATGAAATATGGTATCACTCGCGACATGCTGGAGCAGGGTCTTTCAGAAGCGCAATGGAGCGCAATCGTCGATGAGGCCCAGCAGTTTGCCGCTAATGTGTGCCAAAGCATCCACAATAGTGTAGACGAGGCATTCGGACGCTCTAAAGCAATTGGCTGATTTCTTCGATGGAATCGGCCTTTTTAATGTATTGTTGCCAATCTCCACGAATCATGCCCTTGGCTTGTAGGTCGTCTAGCATTGCGATGAGTTCATTCCAGAAACCTTTCATATTATAGAGGATGACGGGCTTCTGGTGGTAGCCAATCATTGCAGATGCAGCTATCGTAAATACCTCGTCGAGGGTGCCAAGACCTCCAGGGAGGGCGATAAACACATCGCTCTGATCCATCATGAGTTGTTTACGGTCCGATAGATTGTCGCAAGGTATCTCCACATCTACATAATCGCTCCTGCGACCAGTATCCTCTACTTTCATGGGTACCACACCAATCGTCATGGCACCAGCTTCTTTCACAGCCTTAGCCACACACTCCATCAAACCCTGGTTTACACCACCATACACTAAACTATGGCCATTCTCAGCCATCCACTTACCCAATGCTTCTGTCATGGTGAAGAAGTCTGGGTCAATCTGCTGATTAGCAGAACAAAATACACATATCTTCATATCTGGTGCAAAGATACAAAAAAAATTTGTAACTTTGCACCCAAGATGAAGACATTTGAAGAATTAGGTGTTCGCGAGGAGATTCGCAAAGCCATCGAAGAGTTAGGATTTGTGCAGCCCATGCCTGTACAAGAAGCAGTGATTCCTTTTCTTTTAGGGAATCTGAACGATGTTATCGCCCTTGCCCAGACGGGTACGGGCAAAACAGCAGCATTCGGTATCCCCTTGCTGGAACGTATCGATAACACTTGGCGAGATACCCAGGCCTTGGTGCTTTCGCCTACGAGAGAGTTGTGCCTACAGATTACAGACGATATTCGCGACTTTGCCAAGTATATGGATGGCATCCACGTAGAGGCCGTTTATGGGGGTGCTGCTATCGAGCCCCAGGTTCGTGCCTTGAAGAAAGGGGCTCAGATTATCGTGGCTACCCCAGGACGATTGGTTGATTTGATGCATCGTGGCAAGGCTGATTTAAGTCAGGTTACCAATATTGTGCTCGATGAGGCTGATGAGATGCTGAACATGGGTTTCTCAGAGAGTATCAACGAGATATTCGAGTCGCTCTCGAGGGAGCATAACACCCTGATGTTCTCTGCCACGATGAGTAAAGAGGTAGAGCGTGTGGCTAAGACGTACCTCCACGATTACAAGGAAATCGTAGTTGGTAGTCGCAATGAGGGTGCTGAAAACGTGAACCACATTTATTATATGGTGAACGCCAAGGATAAGTATCTAGCGCTGAAGCGTATCGTAGATTACTATCCCAAAATCTTCGCGATTATCTTTTGTCGCACAAAGATCGAGACACAGGAGATTGCAGATAAACTCATTAAGGATGGCTATAATGCTGAGTCGCTTCATGGCGATCTGTCTCAGCAACAGCGAGACCTTACGATGCAGAAGTTCCGCAATCATCTGACGCAATTATTGGTGGCTACTGATGTGGCTGCACGTGGTCTGGATGTGGATGATCTGACGCATGTTATCAACTTCGGATTGCCCGATGATATCGAGAATTATACCCATCGTTCAGGTCGTACAGGTCGTGCTGGCAAGAAGGGTACGTCTATCTCTATCGTTCATAGTCGCGAGAAGTTTAAGATTCGCAATATCGAAAAGGAGATTGGCAAGCAGTTTGTGCAGGCTGAGATTCCTTCTGCAGAGGAAATCTGCAAGAAGCAACTCTACAAGGTGATGGACCAGATCGTGAAGACGGATGTCGACGATGAGGAAATCGCCCCCTTCATGCAGGACATTAATCGCTACTTCGAGTATATCGACAAGGAGGAGCTTATCAAGAAGATTGTGTCTTTGGAGTTTGGCAAGTTCCTGGCTTATTATGCTGATGCCCCAGAGCTCGAAAAGGTAGTCATTACGAAGGAAAAGAAGCCTCAGAGCGACAAACAGAAGCTTCAGAATAAAGCTTCGAAAGGTTACAAGCGCCTCTTTATCAATCTTGGCAAGCGCGATGGTTTCTATCCAGGTGAGTTGATGCAAACGCTGAATCGCTTTGTAGGTGGTCGCCAAGAGGTAGGTCATATCGATTTGCTCGATACCATTTCTTATTTCGAGGTACCTGAAAAGGATGCCAAGAAGGTAATGATTCAGCTTTCAGGCATTCGCTACAAAGGTCGCACGGTTCGTTGTAACGATGCGGATGAAGGTGGTAAGCCTGGAAAATCAGAAAAATCTCAGAAGCCCAAGCGCCAAAAGAAGGAATCTTGGCGCGACTTGATGGGCAAGGCTCCTCGCGACCTCAAAGGTCCAGAACCAGACTTCTCCGAAGATGGTTGGGCGATGCGAAAGCCGAGAAAGAAGAAAAAATAAAATTCTTTTTACATGCTTACTTACGCTCTTTTTACGCTCTAGTTAGAGAAAATTTACGCTCTAACTAGAGAAATAGTTTTTCTAGGCGTAGCTCCAAATACAAGATTGTGAAAATATTATACAATAGAATTTGACGCCAAAAGGTTGTAAAAAATGCTATTAATTCCAGATTTTGCTACTATTAATAGTAAAACTTGCTAGATTTAATACTAGCATTATTTTGATTTAATAGTAGCAGAAATACGCTAAAATGAGTTTTTTCATTGCTTTTAAACATTTGGTAAAAATTATTTAATTCAATCAATCTCCAAGCTCTGATATGCCTGAGGAGTGACGGGAGGTGTTAGGGAGGTGTTTGCAAAACACCTCCCGTGCCGCAGCCCCTTTGTATAAAGGCAATTCAGAAGAAAACGGGAGGAGGGGAGGTGTTTTTTCAGTAAACCAAAATTAGGTTTATCAATCATAGCTATGCTGTTTTGGTGGCAAAGATACAAAATTTTTTCGTAAAACGCGCTATTTTACAGAAAAACGTTACCTCAAAACGCGTTATTTTACATAAAAAAGGATTCTCAGAACGCGTTATTTTACATAATAGGTTTGATTTTAACGTAATATATTAATAAGGTGAGATGTTGTTCAACTCGCCTATTTTGCCTTCGACGACGGGGGTAGTCATGAGTCTTTGGAAATCTTCAAGGGTGATGTGGGTCTTGGGGGCAAAGTCGCTGGAGACCATGTATTCCAACACACTGCGATAGAAGGCGCGACCCTCTGGATAAGAAGTGGCACTCTCAAGATCGGCCATCGAAACGAGCAATTTACCCTTGCCAATGGCAAACTCGAAGATAAGGCCAAGTTTGTGATTGCGCTCGATGTTATCGATCACCTGTACGATGGGGCGATAATCCTTGCCTGTATTGTCGAGCATCATCGGATGACTGGCCTTGATCACGGGGAACCATTGCCAGTTGGTGTGCATCTCTGTGGGGAAACCCTTGAAAATGGGGTGCTTCGGATCTGTCAGGATGCCCAGAGTACCTGGTGATACAGTCTTCTTGTTGTTCTCCGAGATGGTCTTGAACATACGGTAGTTCCAATAGTCCGTCTGGAAGAGACCACCTACACAGAGGTTCGTGGAGTCTGGCATCAGCAGAACGCGCTTGCCGTCCTCCAATTGTTTGGCGATGTAGTCTGTCAGTTCATTGGTAACGATGACCTGACTCTCCAACTTACTCAAATCGCTCCAGGCTGGATAAACCCAAAGGTCGTATGTGTTGTGATAGGGCACACCATAAAATTCCGTACCTTCGATCGTGAGACAGAGCTGCAACTGTGTCGGTTTGTCGAAGGTCTTGAGATTGATCTTCAGTTCGCCTGCGGTGAAGAGGCCTTCGGTAGCGGGTAGCTTCATCTCACCACTCAAGGGGACGGGGTGGCTGTGAGATTCTGCCTGCGGAGCATGCAGTTCCCAACGAAGCGTCTTACCGTTGAGCGACGCACCGCTATAGTTGGCTACCTGAATCCAAGCGTGGATACCGTCCTCGTTGGTAAAGCAGTACCTGTCAGCTACCAACAAAGGTACTACAGGAGCGCACCACTCGCGCCATTCGCGCTCTGTGCACAGTCCCTTTGGATCCATGAAGGCATCGAGAATGCCAACATAGGCTGAGCCCTGTCCTGGATAGTCCTGAAGGTCGAGCAGTTGGAAACCTGCCATATTCTTGGTGCGTAAGTCCATCTCGATATCCTGTTTGTAGAGTTGGAGCGACCAAAAACCACTCGCCTTGTGGAAATCCTCAGCCTGATCTAACATGCCTGCCTTTTCTAAGCGCGAACGGAACACCTCCAAATTATAAGGATAGAGCACGCCTGTATATTTCTTAATTTCATTGTAGTCGGGATAGGTCTGGAACTGAGCCGTTTCGTGAGAGATAACGGGTACTGCCTTGGTCCATGCACTACCCTCTGGGAAAGCCAGTTTGCACGCTTCCTCAAAGTTCATCATCGTATTGGGGTAGAAGTGGTTGATCATGCCACCATCAGAAGCATCGGCAAACGAGAAGGAACCGCGGGTATGGGTGTTGTATTCGCCCCAAGCCTCCTCGCCTACACGACAAGTGGTAAAGTAGTCCATCCCTTTCTTTACGCCCTTTCTGCCCAAGTAATAATTCGAGCCAAAGGTGTAGAATTTATCAGGAGCGATTTGACGGAAATCAGCGATGAATTCGGCCATTTTATCGATGCTGCCCCAAAGTTCATTGCCCAAGGCGAACATACGGAAAGAGGGGTGATGGCCATAGGTGCGCAAGATATTCTCGCCCTCCTTGTGCAGGAACTGCATCAGCACACTGTCTTTCTCGTTGAAGTCGCCCCAGAAGGGAAGCTCCGGCTGCAGGATGATGCCGAGTTCATCAGCTGCGACGAAAGCGGCTTCGGGAGGGCACCAACTGTGGAAACGTACATGGTTCAGACCGTAGGCTGCACAGGTACCGAGGTAATCCATCCACGAATTGACATCCATAGCGACATGTCCTGTGAGGGGCCATACGCAAGCATCGTGCTTGCCACGCAGGAATATCTTGTGGCCATTGGCATAGAAGTGCTGACCCTCAATGTGGAAGTCCTTGAAAATAGGAAGCACCTCTTTCACTGGCGAAGGTGAGGGCAATGCATTCAGGAGTTCTATCTTGCCAATAATACCATTCCAGTTGGTCTGTGTATCTTCTGTATAGGCATGACTATTCGCATAGATTTGCTGAGGCACGCCACTCGCATTATCCACCATAATAGCGAGTTGGTGCTTGCCTGGTTTGAGTGTTTTCGGAAGACTGTAAATCTGAGGGGTAGAAATATCATTCGATGAACCCACAAGCTTGCCATCGATATAAACCTCTGAGGGTTTGGTGCGCTCCAGGAAGAGATAAACAGGTTTGCCCTTCCATGTAGCAGGGATGTCTATTTCACGCTGATACCAAGCTCTGCCTTTATAAGAATAAGGTCTGGTAAGATGATTCGTTTCCTCGCTTTTAGCGATGAAATCGCCTTTTTTATTCGTATCCGTCGTGCCTGGCAATTGAATGGTTTCTGTCAAGACAGCATCAGGCTTTATCGTACTTTCGCGATCTAAGGCAAATTGCCAGGTGCCACTGAGGTCAATATGTTTTGACTTATCCTCTGCCTGAACATGCAGGCAGAGGATAGTCGTTAGTAGTAAGGTAATAAGTCTTTTCATTTGGTTTTCAGTTTATATGTTGTTGCTTTATCTGGCGCCAATCTCTTTGATTAAACGATCTGCCTTACCCCATGATTCCATCATGTAGAGCACATAGCGGATGTCGACACCAATACAACGTGCCAATTGCTTATCGAAGAAGATATCAGAAGAGAGCGAATCCCAGTTGCCATCGAAGGCAAGACCAATCAGTTCGCCCTTGCCGTTGAACATCGGAGAACCAGAGTTTCCTCCAGTGATATCGTTATTGGTAAGGAAACAGAGTTGCAGTTTTCCTGTGGTCTTATCAGTATATTTGCCAAAGTCCTTCGCTGAAAGCAACTCCTTCATGATAGGCTCAGTCTCATAATCGATAACACCCTGCTCGCCTTGCTCCATCTTCTTCACGATGCTGCCAGCCTCGGTATAGTAACCAGAAGGCTCACCTCCCAACAGATATTCGCCTACTTGTCCGTAACTGAGTCGCATGGTAAAGTTGGCATCGCTATAGTTGGGCATATCTTCCTCCATGCGTAACTTAGCAGCACAGAGATAACGCTCCTGAATGGCGATGGAATCGTAAACCTCAGTGGCATTTAAGATAAGTGCATCTAGAACGGTATTGAGGCTTAAGCCAAAAGCAACACCAGGGTCCTTCAGGAAGCCTTTTTTATTGATATAGATTTTCTTGCCCTTCTTCATAAGCATCGACTTTTTATACAGATAGTTGATGTACTTCTGATAGTCGCCATCAAATTTGCTATCTACCACTTGGTAGAAGTCAGGCAGATATTGATCCTCTACCTGCTCACGGTAGAACTTCATAGTTGCGGCCATCACTTCCTTATCGGTAGCCTCGTCCCACTCGTTGCTGTTGTCCTTAAACTCTATGTATTGCTTCTTAGGATTATTCTCATCACCCTTGACGGTGGAACCGTTGTGGGCACGATAGGCTCGTCTGGTCAACTCGTCAGAACTACGACCACCAAAGCTCTCAGTGAAATATGTCAGGGTTCTTATAGCTTTGAACTGCTTGGCATAGAGTCGCTCCAGCAAGTCAAAATCCAGTTTGCCTTTCAGAAATCCGGTAGAATCCTGATAATGACGGATTTTCTGTTCGTACTGGGCTTTCTGCTGAATCAGTCCGATAGAATCGATACATTTGTTCATGCCTATGGAGTTTTTCCAGTAGTTAGAGCTGGAGGCGTATTTCGAATCGTATTTGATGCGGACTGCTTCATCGGCACGCATATGACGAATCATAATGTTCTGTTTTACCTCACGAGTCCTGTAACGAGGCTCATTCTCTGCATCACGACGCTCTTTGATGCCGTAGCTGGAGAGATAACGGCTGGTACTGCCAGGATATCCGATGGTCATAGAGAAAGAACCTGGCACGTAACCCTGTAAAGAGACAGGTGCCCATTTCTTGGGTTTCATGGGGACATTATCCTTAGAATATGTGGCAGGGCCACCCGTCTTTGGATCGACATAGATGCGGAAGACACTGAAATCACAGGTCTGACGAGGCCACATCCAGTTATCTGTTTCGCCACCAAACTTACCCATCGACTTTGGCAGAGCAAACACCAGACGAACATCTCTGTAGTCGCGATAGGTGGTCAGGAAATATTGGTTTCCCTCGTAGAAGGGCTTGATCTCTACACGGAGGGTAGAGTCTTTCTTTTCTATCTCCTTCAACATGAAGTTCTCGATAGAATCGACGAAATGACGACGTTTTTCTTCTGCAATCTTGTTCAATCCAAGACTGTCGAGATAGGCAGTGATGTCTTTTTGTTCTATCATAAAACTCACGAAGAGGTTCTTGTTAGGCAACTCTTCCTCGTAGGAGTTTGATACGAAGCCATTCAACATATAGTCGTGCTCAACGGTAGAATGCGAGCGAATAGCCTCAAAACCACAGTGATGGTTGGTAAACACGAGACCATCGGGCGATACGACGACACCTGAGCAGTGGCCACCGAAGTTTACGACGCAGTTTTTGATGGCATCTTCGCCTTGGTACAGAGCACCATAGGGCAACTCGTAGTTCTCTTGCTTCATGGTCTCATAGACAGCATTAGGCAAGTTATAAAGTGTCCACATGCCCTCATCAGCTTTGGCAGTAGAGAGTGAACAAGCGAAAAGTAATAAGAGTAATTTCTTCATATCGTTTTTATTTTTTGAATTTCTTTCCAATAACGGGTAGGCTTGATAGCGGAAGGTCGCGATAGATAATCCAACCCACGAAGAGTCCGATAAGTACGGTGTTGAAAGCTAGTTCGCCAGCAATAGGCCAATGACGACTCGTCTGCATCAGACAGAAAAAGCAAATAGTCCATATCACATACACTACCATATCTTTCATAGGATAGGGGATAGGGTTCTTTTTCTGACCTACGATATAACTTAGTACCATCGCAGTGCCATAACCTGCAACGCCACCCCAAGCACAAGCCCAGTAGCTGTATTCTGGTATCAAAAGTATGTTCACAGCAAAGAGTACAATGCAACCTGCCAGAGAGAACCATGCACCATAGATGGTTTTATCGATAAGTTTATACCAGAACGACAGGTTGAAATAGATACCCATCATGATTTCTGCTGCCATAACGATGGGTACTACGCCCAAACCTTCACGATAGTCTGCACCTATTATATATTGTAACACAGGCATCCAACCTACCACACAAAGGAAAGCCAAGAGTGTAAAGATGAGGAAGTATTTCATTGCTGAGGCATAGTACTCTGTTTTGTCTGCATCCTTACTCTTAGCAAAAACGATAGGTTCGTAGGCATAACGGAAGGCTTGGGTAATCATGGCCATAATCATCGCAATTTTGACGCATGAGCCATAGATACCAAGTTGTACGTTTGCATCTGCTTGATCTGGATAAACCAATGGGAAGATAATCTTATCTGCTACCTGATTCAGAATGCCTGCGATACCCAGAATAAGGATAGGCCAAGAGTAACTGAACATCTTAGAAAGCAATTTGCCATCAAATTTCCACTGGATGTGGAAGAGGTCTGGCACAAAGAAGAAGGTGATAAGACCAGTACAGAGCAAATTGATAAAGAAAACGTAGAATACTGAGGTCTTGCCTAGCAGGACAAAGTAGATAACGTTTAGAGCGATGTTCAGCACGATAAACAGCATCTTCAGCGAGGCAAAACGGATAGCCCGTTTCTGATAACGAAGATAGCTGAAAGGCAGAGCCTGGAGTGCATCGAGGGCAACGACTACTGCCATCATCAATAAATAATCAGGGTGTTCAGTATAGCCTAAGTTGTTGCTGATAGGACTAATGAATCCAAAGATGAACAACAGGAATATGGCTGTTAGTGAGCCTACTGTTGCCATCGCTGTAGAGAAAACAGTATCTGACTTGTATTTCTCGTCATTCGCAAAACGGAAGAGTGTTGTCTCCATTCCGAATGTCAGCAGTACAAGAATCAGGGCAGTATAGGCATAGATGTTTGTGCTAATACCATAATCGCCAGAATCCTTTGGCATGTAATGGGTATAGAGCGGTACGAGCAGATAATTCAAGAATCTGCCTACGATGCTTGAGAGACCGTAGATGGCCGTGTCTTTTGCGAGAGATTTCAGATTTGCCATAATTTATCCAAAGAATAAGTATGCGATTGCAATGGCAGCGATGATGCCTGCGAGGTCTGCCAATAGACCACAGGCTACAGCATGTCTCGTCTTTCTGATGCCTACGCTACCGAAATAGACTGCGAGGATATAGAAGGTGGTATCTGTTGAGCCCTGGAAGATACAACTTAAACGTCCGATAAACGAATCAGCACCATAGGTGGTCATGGCGTCAACCATCATACCACGGGCACCACTACCAGAAAGTGGTTTCATCAGAGCCGTAGGCAAGGCACCCACAAAATCGCTATTGCCACCACAGGCCTCTACACCATATTTAATACCATCGATGAGCATATCCATTGCACCAGAAGCACGGAAAACACCAATGGCCACAAGGATGGCTACCAGATAGGGAATGATTCGTACTGCCGTTTCAAAGCCTTGTTTCGCACCCTCGATGAATGCCTCGTAAACATTCACTTTCTTGCGAATGCCTGCAAGGATGAAGGCGATAATAATCAGCATCAGCATGATGTTGGCTGAAGAGGTGCTCACCTTGTTCATCAGCACAGAGTCCATCTGGCCAAAGCCCCAAATAATAGCGGCGACAACGGCGCATACGCCTCCTAAAGTAAGCAGCATGGTACGATTCAGCAAATTGATTCTCTGATAAAGACTGGTAATAATGATACCAGCTAAGGTGGAGAAGAATGTTGCCAGCAGGATGGGGATGAAGATATCCGTAGGCTGAGCTGCACCCAGTTGGGCTCGATATACTAAAATAGAGATAGGGATCAGGGTCAAACCAGAAGTGTTCAGCACGAGGAACATAATCATCGGATTCGTCGCTGTATCTTTCTTGGTGTTCAGCTCTTGTAGCTGTTCCATTGCTTTCAAGCCCAATGGCGTTGCTGCATTGTCGAGTCCTAACATATTTGCAGCAATGTTCATGAAGATAGAGCCTGTAACAGGATGGCCCTTGGGAATATCGGGAAACAGTTTTGTAAATACAGGACTCAAAATACGAGCCAGTACATTTACGATACCTCCTTTTTCACCAATCTTCATAATACCCAGCCAGAGCGATAGAACACCTGTTAACCCCAGAGAGATCTCAAAGGCAGTTTTCGATGAAGAAAAAGTAGAGTTCATCATTTCCGGGAATACCTCAAAGTCGCCCCAGAAGATTAATTTTACGAGCGCTATTACAAACGCTACAATAAAAAAAGCAATCCAAATCCAATTTAATACCATAATGTGTGCAAAGGTACAACAATTTTCGTAAACTACAAGAATTGATGAAGCCTTTTTGCCTAAAAAAGTAAGAGCAGCTACTCTCGTAGCCGCTCCCACACCATTTTTGTATTTAAGTATTGATAGAAGTTTTCCATTAATCTCCAGCAAGTCTGTTAGTTTCCAACCACCACTTACCCGTAAGTTGTCCGTTCAGGTAAAGCTTAAAGCGTGGATCTCTATTTACGTTGTTCTTGTCTTTGTAGATGTATTTACTGCTGATACTCTGACGTTCGTCACACCAATTGTAAGTTTTATCAACACCAATCTTGCATGCAGTGAGCGGCTGGTCTGTAACAACTGCCGTTGCAACAGGCAGGCTAATCCATGGATCGTCTTTTTTCATACGAACACGGATAGGAACCCAATTGGCGATGTCGTAAATATTATCTGATCCAGATTCATTGTCAATATAGAAAACAACGTCATCTCTAGTAACGCCACCAGGTGCATTGGTGTTGACCATGGTGCCAGTAGAGACTTTATACATCCTATGAACCTCATATTTAAGTACGGGGTTACCATCGAGATCAAGTTCTGTCTCTCCTTCTGCTCCACCCACTGTTAGTTCTATTGTTCCACCTGCGGCCTTTAGGGTAATTTTAACTTTACTACCACTCTTTTCCACATCGAATACAACATCATTGTAATCGAAATCCGCCAGTTCGTTACCATTGTAGTCAATGTTGGTAGACAAATCTTCAGCTATTACACGTACTTTAGTGGCATCAGATTGAGGAGTGCTACCACTGCTGCCTGTAAAGCCAGGGTTACAATTTGTCTTTTCAATGGTAATTGTTGGTAATCCGTCGTTAAAACCTGGTGCAAAGATCTTGGCATTACCTTTAATGTCGATATATGGGTAAGTACCAGAATAGCCTTGAGCGAAGTGACTTCCTGCAGCAACATACAGATTATTACCGTAAGTTACCTCATAGCCTTGACCATCTTTACCGGCTTCGATTTTCTTGGCTTGGAATACGGCAAAACCACCATCAGAAGGTCCATAGATTCCATAGTCTGCCTTGGTAGCGTTCATGGTAGCTGTCTCTGTTACCTTAAATACAGAGTTTTCGCCCATGTATATATAGAAAGGACCACCATTATGATAATTCCATCCCGTAGAATAATTCTTAGCCCAATTGCCGCCACCATTGAAATACTTGGTTTCAACACCTGCGCCAGCATCCATTTTAAAATTGCCATTACCAGGATTGTCGCCTAGGTTCATATTGAAGTCTTCATCAACTGTCAACATACAATTATTGATAACTTCATCACTCGCAGCTTCATAGATAAAGTTTCCTGTCTTATACTTTCCGTTGTTTACCCATGTGTTGTTGTTGCTGTTGATAAATGTTGTGCCACTAATAGTCACGTTACCGTTGTTTTCGAATTTGCCGCTACCTGCAGTATTTATGTCGGCAGCTTTGATGGTTCCATTATTTTCAATAACGGATAGCTCGTTTTCAACAGAAATCTTCGTTGTAACGTTTACTGTACCAGAGTTTACGAGCCAACTGTTGCTGTTGGTCGAGAGTTTGTTGGCCTCGATAGTACCGTGGTTATAGATATGCAAACCATTGTTTAGTTTGAGTTCTGCAGGTGTTACAATCTTGGCATTCTTGGCAATATATATATTACAACCTGTTTGCAGGTTACCTGCATTCTCTGCATTCAGAGTCAGTGTGGCACCCTCTAAAAGGTAAAGCTCTGAGTTGCCTGCAAAATAAAATTTCCTGTTGGAGAAATCGCAATCGCCCTTGATATAAAGCGTTCCTCCAATATTCTTGGAGCCATCCCATTGTCCCCAAATGTTGATCTCGCCAGTCCAAGATTCATCAATCCAATTGTTTGCCTGAGCTACATTTTGGGTTAGTGTTTCAACTCCTTGTGGAACGTTTTTCAAGAACTTCTTGCTGTCTGCATCACTGGGGAAATTGAAAGATGGCTGAATTGCTCGTGTAAGTGCTCGAGAGCTGGCTACAACGGGTTCATTATTTCCAAAGCCCCAGTCAACACCAACAACTGGACGATTAAAAGTACTGATGAATGCCTGCTCGTATGTCTTGAGGGCATCTTGGCTCGAATAAGAGTCATTAGATTCTAAATCGTGTGTACAACTGGTTAAGATACCGCTAAATAAAAGGACGGTAGCTGATTTCATCAAAAACTTCTTCATACTTCAAATACTTTAAAAAATGCGCATATCTATTAATAGATTTCTTAATTTGTGCAAAATTACGAATTATTTCTATATAAACCAATCTTTTCGTCGCTTTTTTAACCATAATTTACATTAAGATGTGTAGGTATGCTTAAAAAACAAAAGGAGCGTATGCTCACGCACACGCCCCTTCCCTAACTTAGATATTTTAAGTACTTTAAAACTGAGTGCAAAGGTAAGAATATTATTCGAATAAATTCAAAAACAACAGTTAATGATAGTTAAATAATGGAATATTTGGTTTGAAATTCGGCTATTCGTATGTAAAATGTTCAAAGAATGGAAAAACAAAAAAGAGAGTACTTGCTCACGCAAGCACCCTCCGGATTGTTACAATTTATTGAGGTATTATTATTTCCTTAGTTCGATCTTGGTGACAATACAGCACTCTGCTGCTATCCATATTGCCTTGTTTGCCGCTAATTTTTCAGCATCATTCGATGATAAAGTATAGTCAACATATGTACTTGTACTTGGTACAGAAGTATTTATCAATGTTCCTCCCCAATTAATATGGTTTACTTGGAATGTGTAACTGGTTTTATTGTAATAAGGATTATATGTTAGATATATTCTTAAAACATTACCAGCGGCATAGCTTCCGTTTGACAGATTATAGGTGTCAGGTCCTCCCCAACCATCATACTTGTGGCTTCCACTCCAGAGTGAGGTGTTACTAGAGCCACTGCCACTATTACCGCCACCTTGGTTATTATTGCCTCCACCGCCTTGGTTGTTATTGCCGCCACCCTGATTTCCGCCTTGATGCTGTTGCTCAACAGGTGCCGGCTCTCCAGAAAGTGTCTCAACATATTCTCCATTGCTATCATAAAGCTCATGAATAACCAATGATGTATTTGCCTCTGTTATGCTGTCTGTACGCTCTTTAAGAACTTCCAGACATGTGGTTGTAGATTCACCTGTACTAACGTTGAAGTCAAGTCCTGCGGAGGGGCCAGGGTAGTTGCTGTATAAATTATCATCACCCTGTTGGTCTGTTCTGAGTAGTGCTTCGGCACTTTCCACCCAGTTGGTAAATTGTGGATAGGCGTTGCCTAAGAAGCATCGCTCGCTAGTCCATTTTGCTTTTGATGACATCATAAACTTCTGAGGAACTTCTCCTCGTTTTGCCGTGATGTTTGTGGCTGCAGTCTCGTCCCACTGAACAAAAATGGGAATATCATTGATAGTGGGATTGAAAAAGTTTCCATTGTCACGTACAGATTGAGTAATGTCAACACGTTCAAAAGTTACTGGCTCTGCTACTTCATGAGAACCAAAACCACCTTCTCTTTCAGAATGTTTATCGAAAGCATTGATAACGATGTCAACACCATATCCACCAAAGGCTTGGTGTACCTCTGTTGCGTCATTTCCACCTACTTTGACGGGCTTGGTAGCTCCACATGCGAGGAGACAGATATCGGCATAGAATTTAGTGGAATCATCGCTTACTTTAGCGTATTCAACCTCTTTTGCTAAATAGTTTCTCTTAGAGCTTAAATCTTTGTTATATAAAGTGTCATTGACTTCATATGGCTCTGTTTTTGGCGTCTTCTTACCATCAACTTCGATAAAAATGGTGTCTCCCTTTTCATTGTACTGAACCTCGTATTCAGTATGAGTTTCAATCTGATAGGCTTTTACTTCGTATGTGTTGATAACTGTGATCTTTTTCCATAACTCTTCTTTCCAGAGATATGCGTCAAAGACCACATCATTATAGTCAAAGTCCTTTCGATTAGATGCGTAATTGCCTCCAAGGTCTTCGCAGAACACACGTCCGTACTGAACCAATGTACGTTTTTTGAAGAATTCTGTAAAAGTTGTAGTGGTTTTCTCTTCTAAATCTGTTCGTTCTTCAACCACAATACCACCAGTTGGCTCATAATTGATTTCTCCTCTTGTGGTTGCTTTTGTGTCTTCCCCACGGGATAAAGCACGTGAAGAAGCTACTTGTGAACCAACATTAAATCCCCATGTCTGATTCGGATTAATGTTGCTTGTAAAAGCATTTTTGAATCCCGTTTCAAATTCCTTTGCCTTTTCATTTACGGTTGTTGTGACCTCGTATTCCTTTTCGTGACAACTGGCAAAAATGAGACCTGTCACAAACATCAATACACCTTTTATAAAATACCTTTTCATTGCAACAAAATAACTTAATAGAGTGTTATAACCTTATATGATATAATCGATTTGGTTGCAAAATTACGATATTTTTCGTCAAGTTGTTCAGAATATGCGTTAAAATCTGTAAAATGCGCTAAAATCTGAGTCTTATTTCGGGATATTTTTGTAATTTTGACCCAAATTTGCCGCATTTAAGGTTAATAAGTTATGAGCAGAATTCTATATATTCTTGTTGGCATGATAGTCATTATGGTATTGGCAGGGTCGGGGTTCTCTTGTTCGTCAAAAGATATGTTCAATCCTGGCTATTATGATACCCTGGTAAAAAAACAGTCTCCTGTAGATTCTGTTGATCCAAGACATACATGGGAGCTATCGACCTCCCAAACTATTCGTATTACTGCTAATGCTGGGGTCGGAACACAAAAGATTCAGATATTGACTGCAGATCCTAATTACTCAGAGATGGCTTGTGTGATCATGCAAGTTTTAATCAATGAGGGGGAAAGTGCAGATTTATCATTCTCATATCCCGTCATGTTAAGTAAACTCTATGCAGCAGCTATTGATAAGAATGACACTTATACATTGGTAGATTTTAGTCCGACAGATAGTGTCGTTGATTTCTCTCATCCTTTGTATATGCAGCGAGTTGTTGCCAGGAAACCAGATTTACAGTATTATGCCTTTTGTTTTGAAAATGAGTTCCCAGAGCCAGGTGATTATGACTATAATGATGTCATATTACATATTGGTTTAGAACGCACTACCAAGCAGATAATGAAAATTCATGTGAGGCTTGCTTCTGTCGGTGCAACAGAGCAATTAGCGGCATTGATACGTCTGCCAGGTTTTAAAGTCAATGATATTGACTCCATCTCTACTGAAGGTGACTTGTCATTTAATAAGGGTATCACCAAACAATATATGACGGTGTTTGACCAAACGGAATTGCTCATTGAAAGCAGAGAGGATGAAGCCCTGATTAACCTTTTCGCGGATGCTCATTGGGCAACAGGTGATGTACTGAATGAAAATTATGGTACTTTTAAACGAAAGCGCTACAATGTTACAAGAGCATCTAGTTCTGATAATCAATTAATGGTTCCAAGGGAGATTGTCTATGTAGTACGAGTAAAGGATGAAAAGTTGTTGAATTCAATGAATTTGGATAATATAGATCCTTTTATTTTGCGTCAATATTCTGGTGCAAGAATGGAAATTCATACATATAATTATCGTCATGCTCAAGCTTTGTACGAGTATTATTATAGTGATTCGGATCATTTGCCATGGGCTTTAAAGATACCTAAGAGTTGGTTCAACCATCCACTTGAAGGTAAAAATATTGGTTTCCGCATGAAAGAGTCTGCCAGCACGGCTATGCTTTTTGGTGCATATGCTGTTCAGGGTCATGCTTTCGGAGAATGGGCGATGGATAAGGACCGATTCCTAGATTGGTTTAATTATCCTAAATCAGACTATTTTATTTGGTAAAATCTGGCTTTACCAGGCCTGCATTATATAGTTGCTAATAGCATTGGTACTTTGGTACCAGTCAGTAGCTGTTTGTTGATTGGTACCCCATAAACCGAAATCTGGGAATGCTAATCCAATATTTCCACCTTCTCTAACCCATCTCCATTTTCCATACGTATCACCGCTGACAACGATATAAAGAGGAGCAGGTTTATAAGATTCTGGAGTGATGTATTCTTCGCCAGATCCATTGGGGATTGTGGTGTGTAAGGAAAATGGGAGTGACGTGATGTCTACATTGGGAGTTTTAAAAGTGAGTTCTCCGAGATAGCGAGGCTCTTGGGTGACTTTGCCTGAAGTGTTGACTGTTTTCTTCTCATCAATGTCCATACGGGCATGTATCTCATCACCAATCTGTTCGCCATTATATAATAAAAAGGTGTTTAACTCAGTTCCTACAGCAGCTATACTGAGATAGCATGTATAGGTGGTGTCGTCGATTTCATGGATGGCACTAACCTGTAACACTAGGTCGTTGAAATCATAGTCTCTGGAAGTCTTTATGCCTGGATATTCAAAGGCATAATAGACACTATTGTAATATGGCATCTCTTTTCTATAAACGTTGTATTCCTCGCTGCTAAAGGCTATCTCAGAACCATTTATGGGCTGACTAACTCCAAAACCTTCATCATTGAAACAAACGGCATATAATTGGGTTACATCGTTGGGTTTGGCTACGTATATGGTTTTTGTACCTCCTGATGAAATAGTGCTTTTCCCTAGAAACTTGACTTCGCTGTCTAAAGCAGGATCCGTTAGGCAAATATAAACGATATAATCTTGACCTTTTTGGAGGTTAACGCTTATCGTGATAGGTGTGTGGGTCACTGTACTCCATGTGTGATTTGGATCAGCATCTTTTCCAGCTAAAACAAGTGCATTGAAACTGTCAGCATTGTCATTAGAATATGACATATCTTTTAAACAACTGGTTACAAAAAAAAGAAAGGAAAGTGCAACCAAACATGATAACCAGAATTGTTTTTTCATTGTCAAAAATGGCTTGATTCAATAAAGTGGACCAGCCAGGGCTTGAACCTGGGACCTCCAGATTATGAGTCTGTTGCTCTAACCAACTGAGCTACAAGTCCGTGATTTGGGTTGCAAAGTTACGGTAAATTCTTTAAATATCCAAATTTTTTTGTAGAAATAAGTAAAATTGCGTAACTTTGCGCCCCAATGGAGATGTTTTATAAGACAGAAAAGAGCAAAATGCTGTCAGAGAGCGTTTGTACCATCGGTGTGTTTGATGGAGTACATGCAGGTCACCAGCACCTTATTCGCATGGTGTTACAACAAGCTCGCCAGCAAGGCCTGGCCTCGATGGTTGTAACTTTCGATCGTATGCCACAGCAGGTATTCGATCGGCATTTTTGTCCCCAATTGCTTACTACGGTAGAAGAAAAAAAGGCGATTCTGGAGAATATGGGCATTGACCATGTGGTGGTGCTTCCTTTTACCAAGGAGCTTGCAGGCTTGTCGGCACGTGAGTTTATGAAAAGCATATTGCATGATCAGTTCCGGGTAAAAGTGCTTGTTATTGGCTATGATAACCGTTTTGGCCACAACCGTGCAGAGGGTTTTGAAGACTATGTCCGCTATGGTCATGAGATGGGCATGCAGGTATTGCGTGGCGATACTGAGATGATGGTCGATGGCAGCAAAGCTGTGAGTTCTTCTGAAATACGATTGCTGCTTAGTGAGAAGGGAAGGGTGGATTTGATGCCACAATGTTTGACTCGTCCTTATATGTTTTCAGGAAAAGTGATGTCAGGCGAGCATATCGGACATCAATTAGGTTTTCCAACGGCAAATCTGGAACCTCTTAGCAAAGAGAAGCTGATACCTGCTCCTGGAGTTTATGCAGTATGGGCAACTTTGGAAGATGGGAAAATACTTGCTGCGATGATGAATATCGGTACAAGACCTACCTTCGAAGGTAAACGTCAAACACTAGAGGTGAATATCCTGAACTTTGATGGAAATCTTTATGGGCAGACGGTGACAATCTCGTTTGTTGCCCGTTTACGTGAAGAAAGAAAGTTTGAATCGCCAGAGGCGCTTGTGGCTCAACTGAAAGAAGATCAAGATAATGTTATAAAGCTATTGAATACGATAAGACAATGAAGAATGCTATAGTTTACACAATTGTTTTTGCTGGTATTGAGATATTAGTAGGCTCGTTAGTACTACTTGCCTATCAGTTGCTTATGGGAACTGGTACCGAGTTAGATGCAATGGGCGTCATCATTTCGTCAGGGTTGGCTGGTGTCGTTACGATTGCGGTTTTTTTATCTGCAAAATGGGCCGTGGTGTCTCGCCATTGGATACGTACCCGTCCTTGGACTGTCTTGTTCTGGTGTGTGGTAGCTACCTTGGGATCTCTCATTCCATCATCATGGCTTCAGGAATTGATGCCAGAACTACCAAATACAGCAGAGAAGGCTTTTGATTTGGTACTAAAGGATCGTTGGGGCTATTTTATAGTAGGTCTTCTGGCTCCTTTATCTGAAGAGTTGGTTTTCCGTGGCGCCATTCTGCGTGAATTGTTGAAATGGAAAGAAAATCCTTGGATAGGAATTATCATCTCAGCGATGCTTTTTTCGCTCGTTCATATGAATCCAGTTCAGATGCCACATGCTTTTCTGGTGGGTATCTTATTAGGGTGGTTGTATTATCGTACCGATAGTATTATCCCTGGTGTGACTTGGCATTGGGTGAATAATACCATTGCATATGTGATGTATAATCTAACGAACCCCGATGAAACATTATTGGAATACTTTGGTTCTCAGCAGCGTGTGTTAATGGCTGTAGGATTCTCGCTCATGATATTCTTGCCTGCACTTTATCAGCTTAATCAGCGACTAAGCAAATAATATAATAAGGTGGTAAATACAAAGAAATTGGGCTGCTTCGGTGTGTATCGAAAGCAGCCCATTCTTCTACGTTAGTATTTTTCTGAAAAATTTGAGAGGATGAAACTTCACAGTTTCACTTTGGTAAAATGATTATTATAAAGAAAGCATAGAAATTATTCTTATTCGTAAAGGGCAGGTGTCTCCGTAGACATTTTAGATGCCACTTTGGCACTGTCAGAGACCATCTCAGCCTGTATGGTTCCTAGCGAATTCACCGAGTCGATGTTCTGCTGGTGGAACTTGGCATATGCATCCTTTGGGTCTTCCCAACCATAATTCCAAGGTGCCTGGGCGGCATTGCCAAGGGTTAGGATGATAGCCACAATAGCTGCTGCCTTAAAGAGCGGCATCAAGCGACTTGTCAGCGTAATCGTCTTGGCTTTGGGAGTTTCCTCTCCAATCTGCTCTAAGATACGCATGTCAAAGTCGTCACCTAATGTGTCTTCTTTCTGAATCTCATAGGTGAAGAGTGCCTTGTATTGCTGCAATTCTGCAGGAACCTCTTCTTGGCTGAAGAAGGAACGCAGTATTGACTCCTCTTGAAGAGAAGTCTCGCACTGCCAATAGCGCTCTAAAAGTTGTTCTATATATTTATAATCCATATTTCTCTGTTTCAATGTATTTTTGCCTGATGGCTTGGCGGGCACGGAAGATATTGACTTTTACCTGTTCCTCGCTGATGCTCATGATGGCGGCAATTTCTTTATAGCTCTTACCCTCAAAATCCCTTAGCAGCATAACGCTTCGCTGCTTCTCGGGTAATTGATTAATGAGGCGACGTATCAGCTCAATGCGGTCTTGCTGCATGGCTTGTTCCTCAGGATTGGATGAATAGCTATGGTCTGGTGCATCATTATCAGCTTCCTCCAAGCTTTGATTCTGGTTTTCCATCTTTCGCATCTTGTCGAGAGAAAGATTGCGGCAGATGGTGAGACAGAAGGCTTCAATGGATTCTATTTGTTCCCACTGTTCTCGTCGATTCCAGACTTTGATCATCGTTTCTTGTACAATATCCTCGGCCTCCGCAGGGTTGAGAGTGATGCGGAGTGCAAGCCTATAGAGCTCATTCTTCAGCGGTAGGATATCACTTCGAAAGCTGATCTTTTTCATCCTCTCTATATTGTATGACGATTGAAAATGAGAAAAGTTACAAAATGATGATATTTTTTATTTAATGATGGTGCCTGATTGTCCATCGATAGCTGTAGCGAGTGTGATAATGACTTGTTTTACACCTGCATCGATAGCCGAGAAGGCATTCTCAATCTTTGGAATCATGCCACCACTAATCGTTCCGTCTGCTTTATAGTTCATGAAGTCTGAACGTGTAATGGTAGATATAACAGACTCGTCGTCGTCAGGATTGTGGAGCACGCCTTTCTTCTCAAACGAAAAAATCAGGGTTACATCATAAATAGAAGCGAGAGCCTTTGCTGTTTCGCTGGCAATGGTGTCGGCATTGGTGTTCAGAATATGTCCCTGACCATCGTGCGTGAGTGGTGCCATCACTGGCGTGATGCCCACTTCTATCAATCTGCTCAGCGTCTTCCCGTCAGCTTTATCCACATCACCTACATAGCCGTAGTCGATACCATTTTTAAGAGGTCTTTTATGACTGTGGATAACGTTCATGTCGGCACCTGTTAGTCCGAGGGCATTTACACCACAGGCTTGCAGGCGGGCTACAAGGTTTTTATTGACTAAGCCGCCATAAACCATGGTTACGATGTTGAGCATGTCGGCATCAGTGATACGACGCCCATCTACCATTTTTGATTCAATACCAAGTTGTGCGGCTACTTGGGTAGCTTTACGACCTCCACCATGTACCAAAACCTTCTTGCCTTGAATGGCACTGAAGTCTTTAAGGAGCTGTGAGAGTTGAGCCTCGTCTTCTACGATGGCTCCTCCTACCTTTACGATGGTCAGTTTCTCTTTCATCCTTTATTCTAGATAAGTATATCCGTAGAGTCCGGAGCGGTAGTTAGAAAGGAATTCTTTTCCCTCTTCAAGCGTAATCTTTCCTTGTTTTACACTCTTGGCCACCCAAACCTCAAGCTGACGAACGAGCTTCTTTGGATCATACTGTACATAATCGAGCACTTCGGCTACCGTCTCGCCATCGATGATCTGGTCAATGTGATAGCTACCGTCTTTTTCTGAGATATGTACGGCATTCGTATCGCCAAACAGGTTGTGCATATCACCTAAGATTTCCTGATAAGCACCAACAAGGAATACACCTAAATAGTATGGCTCGTTTTTGCGCAGAGGGTGAACTGGCAGAGAATGCGAATTGATGCGATTCGTTACAAACGAAGCAATCTTTCCGTCACTGTCGCATGTGATATCTTGTATGGTGGCGTTACGTGTGGGACGCTCATCCAGTCTCTGAATAGGCATGATAGGGAAGAGCTGGTCAATGGCCCATGAGTCTGGCAAACTCTGGAACAAAGAGAAATTGCAGAAATATTTATCCGCTAAGAGCTTGTCGATATTCATCAGTTCCTCTGGAATGTGCTTCAGACTCTTTGTCAGGATATTGATCTCATGACATACACTCCAATACATGGCTTCGATCTCTGCTCGTGTCTTCAGGTCTACAATACCGTGTGAAAACAAGTCCAGCACCTCGTCACGTATTTGTTCGGCATCATGCCAGTCTTCAAGCACATTGCGTGGTGAAAGATTATCCCAGATCTCATACAGGTCTTTTACCAGCTGGTGGGCATTCTCGTCAGGTTCGTATTCCTCAGGCATCTCTGGTAAGGAAGCAGTTTCCAGTACATCGATTACCAGCACAGAGTGGTGGGCAGCCAAAGAGCGTCCGCTCTCTGTGATGATGTTTGGATGAGGCAAACCGTTCTTGTTTGCTGCTTCTACAAAGGTGTAGATACAGTCGTTTACATACTCCTGGATGGAATAGTTTACTGACGATTCGCTTGATGGTGAACGTGTGCCATCGTAATCGACACCTAATCCACCTCCGCAATCTACGAAGTCTACATTATATCCCATCTTATGGAGTTGGATATAGAACTGCGATGCTTCACGCAGAGCCGTCTGAATACGACGAATCTTGGTAATCTGCGAGCCGATATGGAAATGAATCAGTCGCAGACAATCGCGCATACCTTTCTTGTCGAGCAACTCAAGTGCTTCAAGTAACTCCGCACTTGTAAGACCGAACTTTGAAGCATCACCACCGCTCTCTTCCCATTTGCCAGAGCCTGATGATGCTAACTTGATACGAATACCGATGTTAGGACGGATATCCATCTTCTTGGCTACACGGGCAATGATGTCAAGCTCGTTAAGTTTCTCTACGACGATAAAAATACGTTTACCCATCTTTTGGGCCAAGAGGGCAAGTTCGATATAGCTCTGGTCTTTGTAGCCATTGCAGACAATGATCGAATCGCTTTGGCACTGAACAGCGATGACGGCATGAAGCTCAGGTTTAGAACCTGCTTCTACACCCAAATTAAACTTCTTTCCGTGAGAGATAATTTCCTCTACTACAGGCTGAATCTGGTTTACCTTGATAGGGTAAACCACGTAGTTCTCACCTTTGTACTCATACTCTTCGGCAGCTTTCTTAAAACAACTCCATGTTTTTTCAATACGGTTGTCAAGAATGTCAGGGAAACGCAAGAGTACAGGTGGTGTGACATCGCGGAGTGCGAGTTCGTCCATCACTTCGCGGATATCAATCTGCGTCTTGTTCTTACACGGAGTGACATAGACATCACCTTTTTCGTTGATGCCAAAATAAGAAGTACCCCAACCATTAATGTTGTAGAGCTCCTTCGAATCGTCAATAGTCCATTTTTTCATCTGTGTAAAGGGTTTATAAGTTTATCAATTCGCGGATTTTCGCCACGCTGACTTTTATTTTCTCGTAATTATCCATCAGACTCACGTCAAGGGTGTATTTGGCTTTGGAGTAGTAGGGCTCACGCTTTTCCAGTTGTTCCTGTATAAAACTGATAAGCTCATCGGGGCTCTTGCCCTTTATCAATGGCCGCTCTACCTTTGCCATCAGCAAATGTTTATACAACACCTCAGGAGTGGCTTTAAGATAGATGACGTGGCCTTGCTGATTCAGGTAATCCATGTTGTCAAAGAAACAGGGTGTTCCGCCTCCGCAACTGATGATGACATTTTCAAACTCAGCCACTTCATGAAGCATGTTATACTCCATCTTGCGGAATCCCTCTTCACCACGTTCGGCAAAAATCTGCGCTACAGTCTTGCGCATCCTGCTTTCAATATACCAGTCTAGGTCGTAGAAAGTAATGCCAAGTTCTTTTGAGAGCGCTTTGCCGATAGTCGTTTTGCCAGCTCCCATGTATCCTATCAGGATAATACGCTTCATCTATTGCTCTTTCTTAACGGGTGTAGCCTTAATGACTTTCATGCATTCATCGAAGGTCAGATCCTTTGCCCTTTCAAGCATTTCCTTAGGCAGACGATAGTTCTTGCCGTCATAGGAAAGGTAAGGACCATAACGGCCATTCATAACCTCCAGTTTAGGATCTTCCAAGAAGAATTTTATATGCTTCTGACTTTCCTGCTGACGCTTTTCCTGGATGAGCGAAATGGCTTCGTCAAGTGTGACGGCCATAGGATCAGCGCCTTTGGGGAGAGATGTGTACTTTTGGTCGTGATATACATAAGGGCCAAATCTTCCTTTGCCAATGGTAACAGTCTTTCCTTCGTATTCTCCGAGATCACGTGGCAGTTTAAACAGTTCCATAGCATCTTCGAGCGTGATGGTTTCCATGCTCTGATCCTTTGGCAGCTGTGCAAACTGTGGTTTCTCCTTATCCTCTGCTGTTCCAATCTGAACAACAGGACCGAAACGACCAATTTTTACGAATACAGGTTTTCCACTCTTGGGGTCCTTACCCAACTGTCGCTCACCAGCTTTATGCTCCTGTCTGCTGTTCAGCGTTTTCTCAACAGTGGGTTCGAAACTCTTGTAGAATCCCTTCATCATGTCTGTCCACTTCTCGTCGCCCTCAGCGATTTTATCGAAATCTTGCTCTACCTTAGCGGTAAAATTGTAGTCCATGATTTCCTCAAAGTTATCCATCAGGAAATCGTTAACTACGATACCGATATCTGTAGGCAGCAACTTGCCTTTTTCTGAGCCAACAACCTCCTTGCGGCTCTTCTGACTAATCTGCTTTCCCTTAAGTTGGTAGATAGTGTAGGGACGATCCTCGCCTTTCTTATCACCTTTCTGCACGTATTCGCGCTGTTGGATGGTTGAAATCGTAGGTGCATAAGTTGAAGGACGGCCAATGCCGAGTTCCTCCATCTTATGTACAAGACTGGCCTCCGTATAACGTTGAGGACCTTGGCTGAAACGTTCTGTAGCTGTCAGTTCTCTGCGTGTCAGTTCCTGTCCTTTTTTTAATGGGGGGAGGATATGTCCAAACTCATCCTGCTGATCATCGTCATCCGATGACTCACGGTATACTTTAATGAATCCGTCGAATTTTACGACCTCGCCCTGAGCCACAAATACCTCGTCAGTACCATCAACTTTGATGTTAACGGTTGTCTTTTCGATTTCTGCATCAGCCATCTGGCTGGCGATGGTACGCTTCCAAATCAACTCATAAAGACGCTTCATTTGTGCAGAACCTTCTGTTTCTGGCTGATCCAGATAGGTTGGACGGATAGCCTCGTGGGCCTCCTGAGCACCCTTACTGCTGGTATGGTATTGGCGTGTCTTGCTGTAATTCTCGCCATAGAGGCTGGTAATTTCATTTTTACAAGCACCCAAGCATAACTTTGAGAGGTTTACTGAGTCAGTACGCATATAAGTAATACGTCCGCTCTCATAGAGATGTTGTGCCAACATCATGGTCTGACTTACAGATAAGCCAAGTTTGCGAGCAGCCTCCTGCTGTAATGTAGAAGTAGTAAATGGGGGCGCAGGTGTACGCTTAACGGGCTTTTTCTGAATGGCTTCAACGGTGAAGGTGGCATTTTTACATTTCTCAAGGAAGGCTATAACTTCACTTTCTGTCTTGAAACGGCTCGTCAGAGTGGCCTTTACCTCAGAAGCTGAACCATCAGGGTTCGTAATGGCGAAGATGCCGCTAACGCTGTAATATACCTCGCTTTGGAAATTCTGAATTTCGCGCTCACGCTCTACAATCAGTCTTACAGCCACGCTCTGTACACGTCCGGCAGAGAGTGCTGGCTTTACTTTACGCCAAAGTACAGGCGATAGTTTGAAACCTACCAAACGGTCGAGCACACGACGGGCCTGTTGGGCATTTACCAGGTTCATGTTTACATGACGGGGATGCTCTATGGCCTCAAGGATAGCTGGTTTGGTAATTTCGTGAAAGACGATACGGTTTGTCTTCTTGCTGTCTAAACCAAGCACCTCACATAGATGCCAAGAAATAGCTTCTCCCTCACGGTCTTCATCGGATGCGAGCCATATTTTCTCTGCTTTCTTGGCCTTACCTCGTAAATCTGCTACGAGCTTAAGCTTATCCTCTGGTATTTCATATTCGGGCTCGAGCGTGTTATCGTCAATGCTCAGCTCTTTCTTTTTCAAGTCGCGGATATGTCCGTAACTAGACATCACCTTGAAGTCTTCTCCCAAAAACTTCTCGATTGTCTTTGCCTTGGCAGGAGACTCCACGATTACTAAGTTCTTTTGCATACTTTGTCTCGTTTTATTTCTTACGGGCTGCAAAAGTAAGCAAAAAAGTTGCTCCCACCTTATTTATATAGAGTAATTTTAGTTTTATTAACGCTTTTCGACTAAGAATCGGTGTACGGCTTGGCGGATAGAACGCAGGCCAAAGCGCTCTACATAAACTTCTCTCAAAGGTACCCAGGCCAGTTCAGCTGCATCGTCGGCAGCTTTCACTATAGCGCTTTCCTCGTCTACTTCACAACGGAAAAACAGGTCGAGCGTATGGATATCCATGCCAGAATAGTGATAGATATTAGGGATAGAGAAAAGATAATCTATCTTGTCAACACCTATCTTTAACCCAGTTTCCTCAAGTATTTCGCGAACCATGCCTTCCTCGGCAGTCTCCTCATTGTCTACGAATCCTCCAGGAAGGTCAAGCGTTCCTTTTGCAGGTTCTTTTGCCCTACGTGCAACCAGCAGTTCGCCTTTACTGTTTATGATAAAAGCAGCTGTTGAGGCACGTGGATTCTGATAGTAGGTAAATCCGCAGTTTGTACAATGTCTGCTGAGGGTATTATGTATCTCGAACTCAGAACTGCCACATTTAGGACAGAAATGAAAAACTTCTAATGGATGATTCATAAGTTTACCAATTATCTGTGCGGAAGGGGAAGAGTGGCAGATTACCTGCATTCTTCACGTTGCCAATTTGGAAATTCTTAAAACAATAACGTACGGCTACGGGTTTCTTAACCTCTGGTGATGTAATCATGATGGCTTCGTCCCAATAGCCGCCACCAGGTTGCCAGAAGTGCTTAGCTGTTGCCGGATGGAAAACCTTGTCCTCACCAGCCACCTCAAATCCCTGAATAGTTTCAAAGGGCGCATCTGTATGATAGTTGTCTTCCAAGTGGATAAAGATGGCGTCATCCTTGATGAGCATGTCCTTATAGGATGAGCTTTTATACATGATGCCATCAAAGCCATAGTCGCGGTTCAGAGCCGTAAAAGCCAATCGCTCACCTACTTTTTGCTTCTGAGTAGGATGAATTTGCGAGAATTCGTAGGGATAAACGAGATCATTAATGCATACGAGCGAGCTGTTAGGAATCATCTTTGAGGCTTTGTATTGCTGTTCGCGCAAAAGTGCACCATTGACAGCATCAAGCCCACCATAGTCGTATGGTGCAATTTGTACGAAATAGAAAGGAATCTCGCCCAAATCGAATTGTGAGCGCCATTGTTCTACCAGCAGTTTCAGGCGCAGTGAATACTGATCGCCAGGATCGCCTACATTAGAGCAACCTTGGTAATAAAGAATACCCTTTACAGTGTAGTTCAATATGGGGTTAAACGTACCATTACCCCAGAGCAGAGAACGGTGGTAGTCTTGATTCCATTTCTTGCTGATTTCTACAGAGTCAGTAGGGTCTTGCGTGTATTTCTCCAGATTCTCTTTTGTAAGCCAACTCTCTACGCGCGTACCTCCTTTATTAGCCTCAATGATGCCAATGGGAATATCGAGAGCTTGGTGCATGGTGCGTGCAAAAAAATAGCCAGTTGCCGAAAAATCGCCTACGGTTTGTGGTGTACACTCGCGCCATTCACACTGAGCGTCGTCTTGTGGCTCTACACGCATCACACTGGGAATTTTAATAGAGCGAACACCCCGATGGTTGGTAGCATCGATCACCGTCTCGTTGTAATTCTCTACAGGACACATCCAGAAACCCTTTACGGGCATTTCCATATTCGATTGTCCTGCACAAACCCAGACTTCGCCAGCTACCACATTATTGATAGTAAGAGATTCGCCATCGTTGAAGGTGATAGATAAGGGTTCATAGCTGGCCTTTGGCGTTTTTACCTTTACCAACCATTTGCCTTGTTTATCGGCTTTGGTACTGATGGCGTCATGACTCCACGAGGTGATTACTTTTATCGTTTTTCCAGGCTGAGCCCATCCCCAAAGGCGGGCTTCTGTCTGCTGTTGCAATACCATATTGTCACAAATCATGTGTGGCAACCTTACTTTCGCCTGAACGCTGAAAGTAAGTGCTGTAAGAGCCAGGAGGGTAAGAATCTTCTTCATTTTCGTTTTAAGTTTAAATTTCTGGCGACAAAGTTACGAAAATAAAAATTAAATGCTTAACTTTGCATGCAAAAATTAATCGAAATGAACATGAAAAGTCTGAACTTCGTCTTCACCACGCTTTTGTTGGTGGTTTCTGCTGTGGCTTATGGCCAGAAGGGCACTACAATGGAACTATGGCCCAATGGGGCAAAAGTGGCAAGTCCTGATAGTAAGGACAAGGCTGAGCTAACCGTTTATCTGCCTGATGCCAAGAAAGCTACGGGTCGTGCCATTGTTTGTTGTCCTGGTGGTGGTTATTCTCATCTGGCCATGGACCATGAGGGCCATCAGTGGGCTACCTTTTTTAATAATCAGGGTATTGCACTTATTGTGCTCAAGTATCGTATGCCCCACGGCAATCGCATGATTCCTATTTCTGATGCAGAAGAGGCAATAAAAACGGTGCGACGGAATGCTGCAGAATGGCATATCAATCCAAAAGACATTGGTATCATGGGCTTCTCTGCTGGAGGCCATCTCGCTTCTACCATAGCTACCCATTCGAAGGGAGATGCTGCCCCCAATTTCCAGATCCTTTTCTATCCAGTGATTACGATGGATTTGGGCTTCACCCATAAAGGCTCTCACGATAATTTCCTGGGCGATGGCCACTCCAAGAAAGAACTTCGCAAACTTGAGGCTGAATATAGTAACGATCTTCAGGTAAACCGTACGACCCCTCGTGCATTCTTGGCCCTTAGCGATGACGACAAGGCCGTGCCTGCTGCCAATGGTTTCAATTACTATGAGCAATTATACAAGCACGACGTACCCGCATCCATTCATATCTATCCCACAGGAGGTCATGGATGGGGTTACCGTGAGAGTTTCGCCTATCATTACAATGTGATATTCGAACTCAAAGCCTGGTTACAGAGCTTTTAAAGCAACTTCTTGATTTCTGCTTCGAGGTCTTTGATCTGAGCAGCACGCTTTACGAGGTTGTTGCCACGATCGATGATAAATAAGTCGGGCACAGCCTGAATGTTGTACATTACCAAGCGCTGAGAGTTAACGCCGTCGGCATCGCGAACACTAATCCAAGGAAGCGCAGCAGTCTGCTGCTTCCAGAAGTGTTCGTCGCTGTCGAGACTAACCTGATAAATCTCCAGTCCTTGGGCGTGGTACTTATTATAGAGCTCGCGAAGCATGATAATACGTGCTGGTGAATCCTCAAGGGCGAAAATGTGGAAATCGAGCAGAACCACTTGCCCTTTCAAATCAGTAAGATGGCGCTCGCTACCCTTGTTGTCGATAAGGGCGATGTCGAGTACGCCAGACTCCTGTACCTTGCTGGCCTCTATCTGGAACTCTTGGTTCTTGGCTGCCATGATGCGCTGGTTCTTCATGCCCTCAATGGCAATGTTGTGAAGATTCTGTCCGCGCTCAGCATGTGGGTAATAAGTGTCCCAACTTGTGGCAACGGCAGCAAAAGCCTTAATATCCTCCTTGTCGGTACGAGGATTGAAGATGAGCCAATTGCCAAGTGTCTGGAACAGAGCGAAGTAGGAGTAAGCCTTGTAAGGCTCCTTGTAGATATAGTTGGTCTTTACGTCCTTCTTATATTCGTCTATGATTTTCAGGATACTGTCGTTAGCGGCATCGATGCCTAAGGCCGTATTCTTCTGAATGGCGATGGCGCGACTCTGCAGGTCCATCTGCTTCAGTGTCAGCTCTTTAATCTTTTCGCAGTTCTCAGAACCAGAGATGGTATAGTTCGATGCCATACCAGGATACTCACCCTTTACATTGACCGTTTCTGTAGAGTCGATGCTGATGTTGATAATCTGGTCAGCTATTCTAAGACGATAGAACTCAGGCGCCTTCGTGGCGTTCTCGCTGAAAGAGAAATCGCCGTTATCACCCAACTTAACTGAGTCGAGTACATTTACGCTTTCAATGCCCACATTCTCGAAATAGAGTATGCTGTCTTTGGCATTCGTAATCTGTCCTTCTACCGTAAATTTGTTATCGTTGCACGAGGCAATAGTCATTGCGGCAATGACCATAGCTGCCGCCTTCCAAATATGTTTCATAATTGCATTTTTTTATTTTTGGCTGCAAAGGTAATCGAAAAGTTGCAATATTCCAAATGTTTCGAGGAAAAATGTTTGGAAGTTCTAGTATTTCTTTTTATCTTTGCAGCCATGAAGCAAATGGCAAAGACATTATATAACTATGTGTTCTTGTTAGCAGTACAGGCAGTGCTGTTGTTGTCATCGTGTGATGGTAATAATGATCCTGTAAGCCCGAATCATGTATTACCAGCGGCGCGCATTACTCAGACCTATCGCCTCGAAAGTGCGAAGACTACGGTTCATGTGATGGAGTACCCCTCTTCCGATCCCTTTGGCAAACCCTGCATGCTCTCAGGGGTGATCACTATCGGCGATGAGGTGACGAAGGATGTACCTGCTCGCGGTATGCTGCTCTATAATCACTACACAGTCTATCGGGCCGATCAGTGCCCTTCGCGAGGCAATCTCGCTGTACACAAGATGGTTACGGGGAGCGGACTTATCACCGTCTCGGCAGATTATTACGGTTTTGGTGTTACGGAGGACAAGCAGCAGGCTTATTGCATCAGTAGTGTCAATGCCCAGGCCAGCGTCGATGCGCTCATCGCTGCCAGACAATTGCTGAAGTCTATGGGCTATCAGTGGAACGATGTGCTTTTTAATGCCGGCTATTCTCAGGGTGGTCAGACTTCGATGGCTGTGCTGAGACTCGTCACGGAAAAATATCCAGACATCCACATCACTTACACCTTTGCGGGCGGCGGATCCTACGATATTCCTGAAACCTATCGCCAGTTCATCCAGATTGGCACGACGGCAATGCCCTCTACTGTTATCAGCGTACTGTTGGCCTACAATGAGTATTTTAGCCTGAACATTCCGCGAAAGGATGTCTTTGTAGAACCGACGTTGTCGCATATCGATGACTGGGTGCTAAGCAAGCGGTTTACGCGAGAGGAAATCGACAAGAAGGTGGGTAGCGGCGAAATATCGGCCTTTGTCACACCAACTATGCTTGACTTGAACTCCGACCTCTCCAAGCAGTTCATGGCTGCATTTGAGAAGGATAACCTTAGCAAAGGTTGGTCGCCGCGTAAGGGTGACAAGGTGCTCATCACACATAATCGTAGCGACGGGGCAGTGCCTGTGGTCAATGCTGAGAAGATGTACGAGCTTTTCCTGTCGAAGGGGCTCAATGTGTCTATGAAATCTAACGACCAGCCCGATATCTTAGTGCGCATCGAGGACTGGGGCGCTTGGACGCTCTTCAATCTGCCAGCTCATGAGACGGGGGCACTGATGTTCGTAACAGCTACAATCGCCAAGGTCTGCGATGAGCTTAATATCAAGCCTTGGTTTACCATCACCCCCGAAATCTTAGGGCTCTAATAGGTTGTAGCACGAAGGCGCAGATAGTAGCCTCTTGCATTGCCAACTTTATAACGCTTCCAGCGGAGTTTCTTGATGGCAAGCCCAAGATTAGTGAGGTTGGGAATGTCGCTGGATCGCAGATGATTTTTGAGTTCCTTTTGGATTGCAGTTGTCGTCCAAAGGTTCTCTTTCTTATGTTGGTTTATTGGTTCGAATATTTCTGAAAGAACCAGCTCTGGTGCCGACTCTTGCTGATAAAGACGGTTATGTCGCTGAATCTCTTGTTCGTCTTCGGAGGTGAACCAATAGATACAACTGGAATCACGCAGCTCACTTACAGCCTGGGCGAACATCTGTTTATAAGGTATGCGTCCACTCATATCTACCTTATCTGTAACTTCCACGCAGAGATAGCGGCGTGTGCCGTCGCCAGAGGGTAGGGGTGTGATATCGTTCGTCGTGGCAATGAATGAACAGAGTCTTGGGGTCAGTGTGTACTGATCAGAGCGCATCTTGCGTGTCTGAACCTCCTTTTCTGTAAGCAATCGCTTGATTTTCGCCTGCTCACGCTGGGTCTTTGAGTCGTATTCGTCGATATTGACGAGCCACATACGACCCAGTACACGCTCTACCTGCTCGGCATTATCCATCTTGATATCCTTCATATAGTAATCTCGCATCGACTCTGGCAGGATGTGGTTACAGAACTGCGTTTTCAGATAACCTTGTTCACCGATAAGCATGGGTACCACGGAGTTTCCGTAATCTTTGTTGATATTGAGCGCCTGAGCCACCATCGCCAAGAACCAGCGATGGAAATATTTGGGCCAGTGTTCGTAGTTTGTAGGCAGGCGATGGGCGAAATCTTCTATATAGTCGTGTTTGCGATCCCATTCGCCACAAGCTGCTAGGAACTCGTGGATAGGATTGTAATCATTTACGTGAGCACTCTCGATATAAGTACGCAGGTCGTTCATCCAACTCTCGCCACCCTCTTTCATCTCTTCTACGACAAGACTTTTCAAGTCTCTGTCGCTCAGTGGCTTCCATTGTTTGAAGTGCAGGTCGTTAGGACGGAATTCTGTAATGCCCTTTACCACATTGTAGCGTAGTTCGTAGCGTCTTGAAAGAAAGTCCTCGATGCTCCGCATAATACGCTCCTTCTCGTTCATCTGAGAGACGGGCTTGCCATTATAGGGCTTTTTGTAGGAATTCCTGAACGTCTTTCTGATTACATCTTCGCCAAGGTCCTTAAAACGGGCATTCCAGGAGGCACGGGCTACACAACCTTCTTCAGCGAGACAAGCCTTGTTGCAGAAGTCTGCCAAGGTCTGAAGACACTTCTCTGCTTGATCACCGCAATCGTCGATAGCTTTCGAAAGACAGACTTGAAACTCTAGTTCTATACGTTGGCGATCCTCGAAATCCGGATACCAGTTTACGGTTCCGTTGTCATCAGCTTTTGTTCCATCGTATGCCTTCAGAGGGTCAGCTTGCTCTTCTCGGATTACAGGTAGAAACTCAGCTTGAGGATTATAGTATAGTTGAGGGTCATAACTCATGCGACAACCGTTTGTAAGTTGCATCTCCTTTACATAGAGGTCACACTGGACCAATGTCGTATAAAGTCGTGCCGCACTTTCGTGGGCGTCCTTCAAGAAAGCCAGGTAATCATCTGAGTTAAGCATCTCAGCTTTGTCGTAATTACACCTTACGAGTACTTTTAGCGTAACACCACTGACACCAGAGAAGGCCAGCATTGTATAGGGTATCTGACGGACTCGGTTCTTCATCTCTGCTATCTGACGTATGCCTTGCGGACAAGGAATATTGAGCAAAAGTAGCGATGTAAATCTCGTAGGTTTGTTCAGCCCATCTTTGCCGAAAGTGGATGAGAATATAAGATAAGGTAGGCGATCAATATCCTCGAGGTAATAGTGAGGCGTACCTTTCTCCATCATCAGTCTCGAATGCAGGGTGATGGCCGCAATTCTGTCTGCTGCAGCCTTGATATCTGTAGACTTCATGCGCTCCACGACAGCATTCAGTTCTACCGAGACGGGTGAACCAAAGTTCCCCACTTTGGTTTTAATCTTTGTTATCTTCATTTGTTTGTTGTCGTATTTTCATTTTCGATCTGCAAAGGTAATAGAAAAGTTGCAATTTTCCAAATATTTAGAAGAAATTCTTTCTTTCAACTGTGTTCATATTCGCTTCATCGTCTCAATAACCGACTTGGGCGAGAATTTAAGGTTGTTCTCGCCCTTTACCTCTCCATCAACAATCTCATAATACGAATAGCCATTGGTTCCAATGTTGATACCAGACTTCCGTTCTCTGTTCTGAAGAAGCAATGTGCCATTGGCTGCAGGGAATATCGTCCAACCTTGTAATTCGCTATCCTTACTCTTCTGAAGAAAAGCCTTGAAGTTCTTGACTACCTGTTTACTGAGTGGTAGAGCATTATCCCCATCCCATCCTTTTTCATATTCCTGATAATCGGATAGGCGTTCAAGCATTTCTGTATAAACAATACCTCTCGTATTAGTGGCACTATTTGATTCTATTGCTGTCATGTCAATAAATTTTCCAGCATAGGTAATAGAAAAGCTACAATCTTCCAAATGTTTCGAGAAAAATGCCTTTCCCAATTACACATTGACACATCCAGCCGCTTTCATGGCTTGCATGTATCATCAACATTGTCAACCAATTTCGATATGCTATTTTTTCTTCTTTTTGAATAATCCTTTAAAACCACCAGTAATTTTATTTATTGCACTTACACCATCTTGATTAATTACCAAATTCACTTCTTTGTCTTCGCATTTGACAAGTACAACGCCAGAACGATCATCGTCTGATTTGTTTTCACTTGCCTCAACGGAAAATTTGCCCTTTCCGATATAGATTTCAACCCAGTCGGGTTGAGAAACAATGGTCCAATCATCATAATTGCAATTTACCTCTACACTTTGAGTTGCACCACGTTTGGGCTTATGCTTGAAATCAAGCCGTGTCTCTGAAAGAGAAAGAGAGACATCTGTGCGTTTCTTTTCCTCAACAGGCTGCTCTTCAACAACAGGTTGCTCAACAGGTTTCTCCTCTGCTGCCTCCTTTTTCTTCATCTTTGACAGAGTACTAATATTATTTTTGCAAATGGATATTTGATTGTCACACATTGCTTTTTTATCAGGAACTGTATAGACAACTTTGGCAGCCTGGAATTTTTTAATCGCAGCTTTTTGTGATGCCACCGTCATCGATTTCTGAAGATTCTGCCCCTCAATGAATAATTTATCGCCATTAGATTGTGCATTTACAAATACAGTACCACAAATCATTATCAATAATAAAAATAATTTATTTGCTTTCATATTTATTTTAATGATGACTATTAATAAACTTTTCTACTTTCTCTTCTCTCTTAATATAAGCATCTGCTTGCTCTGTTTCTCCAAATTCCCTCAATTGTGATGCTTGCTCCTTAAATTGTTGCTTTGCCGTTTGCAGCGCTTCCATCAAAGTTGCTTTCTTCCCACTTACATTAGGCATTTCTATAGCATAAATGGAATCTCTTTTGACAACAGCCTCTGCCTCTTCGTAAGCAATATATGCATTTATGAGTGCATCTTCAAAATTATCATTCTCAGTGTTCAGACCTATTGTACTGGCTTGTTCAGCTTTGTCTATCAGGTCGTTCATTTCTGAAATCACCAGAGATTTCTTCTGCTCAAACTGAACCTGTTCTGCTTGAGCCTCTGCGGCATCTTGCTTGTTCTTTGTAATAACACCTGCTATTCCCAAAACAACAATAACAGCAATGATACCTGAAGCTATCATTATCTTCTTTCCCTTTGAAAGCGACGATTTCATACTGTTCGGGTTTTCTAGGGCAACTCTCATTTCTGCAGAACTCTGGAATCGGAGTTCTTGTTTCTTCTCGCATGCCTTGGCAATGATAGCACGTAAGTATTTATTTTTAATAACATCAAGAGGCAATTTTGCTTTCAATTGTTTTTCAAGAATCTCATGTCTGGCACCTTCAAATGGTGTATGTCCAACGATGCATTGATAAAGTAATATTCCCATTGCATATATATCAGTTGTCTGATTCTGATGTTGAATATCTCCAAGTGCCAGTTCCGGAGCAGCATACTCAGGCTTCCCCATAAATTTACCAGCGACGGTAAGTGACTTGTCACTAGTAGTAAGCGTATTCATCTGTTTGGCAATGCCAAAGTCAATAAGTTTTATATGTCCATCGCTCGTAACCATAATGTTTGAAGGGTCTATATCACGATGTATATATCCCGCATCATGCAATGCTAAAAGACCAGAAAGAACATTTATAACAACAATCTTTGCGAAATGCTCAGGATCATTTTTGTAATCTTGTAGGAGCTTAACAGCGAACGGTACTTCCTCTCCATATCGGTCAGTGGTTTTCCCTTCAAACAGATCATAAAGAGAAACACCATTAAGTAGTTCACTGACAACGTGGTAGTGTTTCAATATTTCACCCGAAGGAGTTCGCTCGTCTAATTCAATAAAGCCCAGCATCTCAACGAGGTTGTCATTTCGGAGTTGGATGGATGCTTCACGACGAGCGCGTTCAACAGCTTGAGGCGGTAAGTCATCGAACATAAACTTAATTGCAACAGGGCGGGTGGAACCTGTACGTTCATTCACACATATGCCTCTGAATACCTGTCCCATTCCTCCAACTCCAATGGGTTCATCAGCCGAATCTACTTGATAATAGATACCGTTCCTTTTTTCTATTTCTCCTTGTAACCTTACTATTGCCATATAATATAATTTTATTCCGAGTTAATTATTTTTTTCTGTTTTTGTTCTTTTTTCCTTTATTTGACTTAGAAGACTTCATCGCAGTTTTTGATTTCTGTTTAGAAACAGTAAGTTCCAGAACTTTCTTTATCGAATCAAGCTGATTCTTCAAAGAGTCAATATTGGCTTTTAGTGAGTCTCTTTCTATACAAAGTTCTGCTAGTTTCGTATAAGATTCTCTATTGTCGTCATTTTTTATATCTTCGAACAATTTCTTTTCGTTTTGAAGAGTCTTTATTTCTGCTTCTTTCTCGTCCAAAGTGATTTTTAGACTTCTTATTTCTTCTTTGCCATTATTTAGTTGCTTAACATAAAGAAAGACACTTATCAAAAGAAGAACAGTTATGATACTTAGCAGAATATTCTTGATTTTGTCCATTTTGTTTGTCAATTTAGAATTCATCTTTAACTCAATGATTGCCATTGTATGGTTATCATGGTTCCCTCCATGTGAAAAGCCTATTTGGTCAATCTCTGCAGACAAGTTAGTGGCTAATGATGCAACATCTTGTATGGAAGTAAACCTTTCTGTAATTTGCTCATGAGGCATTATGCCCCATACGCCATCAGAACAAAGAATGAAACGGTCTCCTTTTCTAAAAGATATCTCATTAATTTCGGGTACATGATTGCTCGTATTTCCCAATGCCCTCATGATGACATTTGACTGTGGTGACTGTCTTGCCTGTTCTTCAGACATAGCTTTGTTACGAACCATTTCTCCAACCAAAGAGTGATCGGCTGTCCTAAAAAGTATTCGCTTACCACGTACACTATAAAACCTGCTATCACCAAGGTGGGTAACAATGGCAGACTGTTCATTTATCAAGACTGCTACAAGGGTCGATCCCATACCTTTCAGAGTCGGCTCCTTTTCCATTCTTAGGTAAAGAGCTTCGTTCGCTATACTGACAGCTTTTTTTATAGCTTCAACACGTGAAGCTTGTGGACTACAGTTCTGTATGGCAGTTAAGAATTCTTCTTTGACAATACGAGAGGCCGTCTTTCCACCAGGCCCTCCTCCCATGCCATCGCAGACAACAAGCAGGAAGCCGAGAGGCGTATCTACCCATCCGCAATCGTCTTGATTTTCTGGACGCCCTCCTTGCTTTGAAACGGCAATGCCGCTCAGCATGTATCGCTGCGATATGATTTGTACCATCATTTAATTATAAAAGGTATTGCTTTCTTCTGTTTTGAATCATACAAAGCAAATATGCCTGTACCATTTATATGGTATTCTGCTTTGGTAGTCTTATTGACACTAGTCTCGATATTCGCTGGTTTGTATGTAGAATTAACTAAATCCTTGTAGCTAAAGCAGTAGAAGATGTTCTTCTTTACTTCACTCTTAGTTACTTTGATTAGCTGTAGAGCCTCTACATTTGTGCCATTACCGATGCGATATTCCACCACAATTTTAGTATAGCCATCTTTAGCTTTCTCGATAATCACCTTATTACTGAGGCTGTCGAGCTGAAGTAGCTCCCCTTTTTCTATGACTCCAACCTTCGCAGTCTCCTTGCGGTTAATAACTACATCACCCTCGTTAAGCAAAATGTCTGACTGTGGATCATATTTAGGATTTTCATCCCTTCGTACCTCTGCTACGTCTGAGATTTTGATACTATGTATGGCTCCAGAAGCTGTTTGAATCAGCATATAGTTCTCGGAATCTTTTTTGCTGGCATAGTTCTGTTCTATGATAACGCCCCTGAATTGACCTCCGTTCTTAGTCCTTACTATATCAATCAACGGGCTTTGCTCAAAAATATCCTGATTGGGGTTTATAGGACGGAATGTGTATTTAATAACATCATCTATCTTGAATGACTGTACGACACCATTTTCAAGATAAAGGCTCAGATGGTCGTTTGTCTCTTCTGCATATTCACCTTCGTAGGTCTTTCCATTTTTAAGTTCGTAGATTCTGTTTATGCCTGACAGGGCTGATTTTGGACGACGGTCTGCCCTGATGGATTCGATGTCATTCCATGATATAACGTACGTGTTTGGCGTGAGTTCGAGAAACTTTACATTTACGCCACGTTCCAATATCCTCACATTTGAAACTTGACGGTTATGTTCTTTTAGTTCATCTTCAAACCCCATGTCTTCATCCAGCACAAGGACTGAGTCTGCGGTGGTATAATCATATTTGAAAGAGATGTTACTTAGTTCAAGGGTACGATTGCTGCCAAGACCTTGAAATGCATCGTTTTTCTCTGCCCAATCTTTCCAAGCCTTGTCAAGATTACCAATCTTTACCTTAAAGTCATAGACGTTAGTGTTATTACTCTTCATATACACTACAGCATTATCCGTATGGAAGGTCATCTTCCCTGAACCATTTTGGGATTGGATATAGCCATTTAATACTGTGCCATTCTTCAGAGTAACTTTCTGAACAACTACGGCATTTGCAGTTCCAAAAATGGCAAACGCAAATAGATATGATAAAATTTTTTTCATAATTATTTAACCCTGTGTGGGGATTCTATTAATTCTTTAACGTATTTAGCTTTTATTCCATAATTGTAGCCTTGAGTAAGTGCCTGACTTGCCCCAGCATGGTGTACTCCAATAAGCATACCTTTATTGTTAAATACAGGAGATCCACTAGCACCGCCAGTTGTAGCTGCATTATAACTAAATTCAAATTCTCCATCCTGTTGAGTGATGTCGCCACCTTGAGCGTAAACTTGTATTCCCTTTTCATTTTTGCCGTCTTGGAGTCCCATTCCTGCGGGGAAACCAATCGTATAAACGTGCTCACCGACAGCTAATGATTCATCAGCGATATCCATAGAATCTTTAATGTTGATAAAGGTGCAATCAGAAGTTGGCATTCGTTTTGAAATAGTCTGGATTAATGCAACATCTTTTTCAGGATCATTTCCAGCAGATAAAACTTTGCATTTAATGGCATTGTCCAAATCAAAAGTATCACCTTGGGGTATTAATGCTATATAGTCTAATTCTCCTTCAACTTTTAGTTGAGAGATATATGCAGAAAGACCTAAAGGGATTTTGTTAGTCACCAATATTTCCGAGAATTGACTTAATTTGTAAGTAAGTTCGCTCTTGTATTCTTCAAGTAGTTTTGATTCTGGTTGGAAAAGCCACGGCTTAACTACATGAAGATTCGTTATAAGTTGTCCGTTTTCAGAAATAAAGAAACCTGTTGCTGTATAAAACCCTATATTCCCATCTTTTGTAAATGCATCAACAATTTCTTTAGAGGAAGCTCCGCTAGCATTAATCGTACGGATGCGACCTGACGAATTGTCTCGCACAAGAATAACTTTTGACGGAAAATAAAAACCTTGATTTATCAGCCCTAAATTCTGAGAAATGCCATTTAGTTTGTCTAGATCTAAATCACCCATAGTTACATTATAATGGTAGACTCCGCTTAACATAACAACAGAATGGTTATATTTTGCATACAATTCACCATCAGTATATTTTTTAGATGAATGTATCATTTTAAATATGCCAAAACCAATACCAACTAAAATAAGCAAGCATGCAGCTGCTGCAAGTATCGTCTTCCATGCTTCATTAGGCCATTGGATAGGCGAAGCTTTCAAATTAACAGGAACGCCTCCGCAGACGATAGCACTTTTCCTCTTTATCCGTACAGGGTTTTGAGAAGCTATTTTCTTTCCATCTACAGTAGTGCCATTCTTGCTATGGTCGACTATATACACCTTGTTGTCGCGACCAACCTTAATAGTTGCGTGGTATCGGCTTACTGTACCACCAGATATTTGAATATCATTATTGAAATGAGAACCAATTCCGTATATTGCCTTATAAGCAGAATTATCCTCAGGCATAGGCACCTGACCCCAATTCAACTCCACGTCAGCAAAACGAATAGCATCACCACGACGTACGTTGACAGGCTTTCCTGGCTGGATAGCTTGGTTCATGATAAAGGTTCCGTTCTTGCTTCCTTTATCTTCAAGCATAATGTCACCATTATTCATGAGGGTAATTTCCGCATGCAATGAACTTACCTTATTGCTGTGCAACACGATATCGCAACTTGCGTCTCTTCCTATCTTTATAAGTCTCATATTCGAATCAATTAAAGGGTTAGTGTATTCGTGTCTGTTTCTTTTCCTCTTTATTCTCCTTCTTGTCTTCTTTTTTTGAGTCCTTTTTCGACTCTTTTTTCACTGTCTTAGCTTTTTTATTGGCTTGACGGACTTTGTTTAGAGAGTCTTCCACATGCTTCTTTATAGAATCCTGTTTAGCCTTTTCTTCCTCTCTAATTTTCATTTCCTGCTTCTTCAGTTCTGTGCTGTCAACCGTTTCTACTGTTGGTTGGCCTTCACCACCTGTTTCATGGGTAGCTCCCATAACATTGAATGCCCAAATTCCTCCACCGATAAGCAGGATAGCTAATAGACCCATGATTGAATAGCGGATAATCAATGCATTAGTATTTGGAATCAGGTCCCAATCAAGCCTAGCGACATGAGCGAAGGATATGTTGTCCTTTCGGGTTACAGGCACAGGTACGTTCTGATTGATTCTAATCCCGTTTACATACGTTCCATTATGGCTCAAGTCCACAATAGTCATCTTTCCAGTAGGCGACACGTTAAGAGTCGCATGACGTCGGCTAATAACATCAGTATTGTCATCAATTACGATGTCACATCCATACTCTCTTCCGATTGAATAAACTTTCATATATATTATTTTAAATTTATAATTTCTCCTTGTTCCCTATTTTTATCGTGTCAGTTTTTTGAACCTTTACGCTGGTGCTGTCTATATGGTTCACGTCTGACAAATTATTGACCCTATTCTTATATTGCATAATATTCACACCCAAGCTAAGGGTGAGTAGAATAGCCAAAACCGTGATTGTGAATTTTGCTTGTTTCGTCATGTTGGGTTTTAGTTTTGAACAAATATTTGTTTCGATTATCGCCAAGGTCATGTTATCATGGCCTCCTCCTTCTGTATGGCCTAAATTATCAATATAGGTTGCAATATCATCTGTAACAGCCCCTAATGCAACCTTATGGTTTGATAGCATTTTCAGTAACTGTTTCTCTGAAACCATCCCATGAATGCCGTCTGAACAAAGTACAAATCGATCACCCTTTTCGTATGAAAGCTCACTTATGTCTACTTGTACGTCAGGAGTTATACCCAAAGCTCTTGTAATTATGTTCGATTGAACCGACAGTCTCGCTTGTTCCTCTGTAATAACCTTCTGCTTCACCAAGTCAAACACCATTGAATGGTCGAATGTCCTGAATATCTTCTTCTTCCCACGTATTTGATATATTCTACTGTCACCGACATGAGCCACAAAGGCTGATTTCTCAGAAATTAGCAGAACAGTTGTGGTAGATCCCATTCCTGTCAGTTCTGGATTGGAATTCCCTTTCTCTAAAATTGCCAAATTGGCCCTGCGGACGGCTTTTATAATGACGTTTGAGGTCTCTTCGTCATCATTGGCTCCAAGTACACCCGCAATAATCTCATTAACGGCAATATTTGATGCAGTCTTACCACCAGGCCCGCCTCCCATACCATCACATACTGTAATGAGGAACCCCCTTGGGGTTACTGCATATCCATAGCAGTCTTGGTTTTCTGACCTGCCGCCTGTTCTTGACTCTGCAAAACCAGAACAGTAGTTGATAGGTCCTGTATGAAGTCTTGTCAATTCCATTATTTATATGACAATGATTACAAATAGGAATACGAAAATTGCAACAATTATTAATACCGATGCAATCACCATGAGGTTGTCTTGTACCCAGTCGCTAATTTTTTCCCATAATGGAGGGTCTGGCATCAGAGATTGTTGTATTGCTTGTTTGAATTCCATCGCAGTCTGATATCGTTTGCCTTGCTCTTTTTCTGTGGCTTTCCAAATAACCTGCATTAACTTCTTGGGGATTCTGTCACTTGGAGGAAGTGGTTCCTTTATCTGTTTTGTGAGGGTTTCTGTTTCTGTGTTACAAGACATTGGATTATGCCCGTCAAGCAGTTCATAAAATGTAATACCTAATTCATAGATGTCAGTAGTCGCATTTATTTGGGCACTAACACCGTTTTGTTCACGTACCATCTGTTCTGGCGCGGAATATTCGGGAGTACCTATAAAACCGTTAGACGAATATCTGTTAATGGTATTCATTCTTGCGATGCCCAAGTCCATAAGCCTGACATTAGAATCGTTCTCTATCATGATGTTTGATGGCTTGATGTCACGGTGTATGACACCTCTGGAATGAACATAGTCCAGTGCGTCAAGTACGGAACAAATGGCATTACAAATTTTTTCTATTCGATGAGGAGAGTTATCGAATCCCTTAACATATTTGTCAATGTTATGACCGCGGACGAAGTTGCTGAGGATGAAAATCGGACCCGAATCTGCTGCGTATTCACAATATCCTATCATTTCTACCAAATTAGGATGGCGGAACGCTAATGATGCCTCTTGCTTTGCCCGTTCTCTTATCATCTTGTTGTTGGAATAAGAGTCTTTTACCCGTTTAACGGCAATGATTAAACTGTCACGACACCTATAGCCTTTGTAAACGTCCCCCATAGCACCACTGCCCAATGGCGGCTCCATTGGATTATAGCAGTACCATTCACCCATCACAAATAAGTATATGTATGGGTCGTTAGGGCGTTGTACAATAGTTTGTGCCATCACATTCCTACAGTTCCACCTCTTTCATTTGACGAAGACCCATCGAAGCCCATGGTGCCGCCACCTGGTGCATAACCGCCACCGAATTGCGGAGGGCCATATTGGTCAATAGGCCTTGTGTATCCTCCAGAAGGTATATTAGCCTCCATGTTTGGAGCTGGATCCTCCTCAATATGAATAAAGTTTTTAGATACGGTAAGATTTAAAGAAGCTGCATCTACAAGTATCAAGTATAACTCATAGTTGTCACCAATTGTGATAATATCTCCATTCTTACACTCTTCTGCAGTAAATCCTAGGCTGACACCATTGAGCATGGTACCGTTAGTTGAGCGAGCATCACTGATGGAGGCTATTACCTTCTCGGGGTTTTTCATCTTACGAACAACAAGAACAGCGTGCTCAGCAGATACCGTTCCTTCGGGTAATACAACGTCACAATCAGGATTTTGCCCAATCGTGTTTTGTCCAATCTGCAAAGGCCAAAATTCACCAGCTGGGGTACGGGATACTGAAAAGAGAAAACCAATGATTGGCTTGCCTGACCTTAGGGCAGATCCCTGAGGTAAGGGGTGATCAATAATCGTCTCATTGGGTGTTTTCTGCATATTTACAGGCTGACCTCCAGTCATGCCTGAAACTATTGTCCCACGCGCTGCAGGACGTGAACCACCGTTTCTTGAATAGAAACTAGGATTTACACCGCTGCTATAATTAGAATTGTCAGCAGGCTCTAATCCTTGAATGACTGTTTTGTTCTGTGACATAATATTTGTAATTAGGTGTAATTATTAGTTGTTGATTATTGCCTATCAGCACCCGATGAAAGGCTCTATTTTTAGTTATAGTCTTTACTTAATATACAAAAAGGCGTAGGTGCTGTTCTATTACAGAAAACGTCTTTCTCATATATAAGACCGCCCCGCCGCCCATTTCTGGACTAACTGAGCGATGCTGCAAAGATAATGGATTTTTAAGAATTGACCAAACTTTTTTCTAAAAAAGTTAATGTTTACGTGCACAATTACTAATTAGATTATCATACGAATGTTTCACGTCCCTTCTAAACTAGAAACGAGAATAAGAAAAGATACAAGAAAGTTACTCGAAATAAGGGCACAACGTGATTCTCAATCGTCATAGTCTCATGGAATCAAATACGGGTATGCATCAATACGTTCTCTAAGTCTCTCCTCTTCGGGAACCTCAACGAAACCTTTACCGCTGAAGAAGATTTCACGTTCCTCCTCATTAAGGTAGGTAGCAATTCGCTGCATTTCAGCCTTCGTCTTCTCCGTATGATAGGCAATCCTCTTGGACTGCATTTCCTTTATTTCCTGAATTGTTTTACCCATAAACGTTAAATATCCGTTGCAAAAGTACGAATAAAACTCATAATTTCCAAATGTTTCGAGGAAAAACTTCCTTAGAAACCACAAGAAACACGATGAGGTATGTCAGAGGGTAGGGCATCTTTCAGTTGTTCCGACGGCAGAAACAAGTTGTTCCGCAGTCAGGTACGAGTTGTTCTGACGTCATCTATAGGGGGGAAGATGACGTCGGAACGAGTGGAAGGTGACGTTGGAATGATCAGAAGATGATATTGGAACAAGCGGAAGATGATATATCTATAATAGATATACTATAGAAAACATAGCCGCCTATGCCGTTATATGGCGTAAATGATAGATAATAAGGTGCAAACATGGCGGCAATGTTTGTCGAGAACTATGCTAAATCTATGCCCTTTGTATGGCGTAACTTTAGCAAAGATTAATGATTGATGGGACAAGAAGTAATTCTAACAGGGGCGAAAGCTAGGGATGGCAGGGACGGGAAGCCTATCTCGCAACCGTTTGCCTTGGCTCAAACGACCGTTTGCGCATACGCAAACAACCATTCGCGTATACGCAAAAGAAAACGCTAAAAATTTCTATCTTGCTCTAATTGGGATGTGGTTGCGGCAGAGTTTGGGCGATGTTTAAGATAAACATAGCCGAAAGTAAGTGCTTGATAATAATACGATAAAGTGAGATTGCGGCACGGGCGGTATAGTTTTATAATGTTATAGCTCTGTATAGATGTCTTGCTGGCCCATGCTACTCTTCATAAGTCTTGGGACTTTGCCCTTGGTCCAAGCGTTCAGTTGCTTGCGTGCCGAATATGTCGTGATGTTGGCATAATGGGCAAAAAGTTTCACGGTGGTATAGCCTCCCTTCAGACTTTCCGTAAGGGCTTTCTCAAGATGCTCCTTGTCCTCCATCAGTTTCTGCACGTTAGGATTATCCACCCTCCGATAGCCGTCGAAGAGCCACTCTCCGATAGCCTTATTCCAACGCTTGCCAGGCTTATAGTCTACGCCGTCGAGCTTAACGTCACTGTTCTTTACTTCGTCAGGGTCCGTGATCTCGCGTTTCAGAGCCAACTTTGGCACAAATGATCCTATGGGTGTATCTATTCTGTAACCCATCGACATCAGTTCAGCTGCGGCCTTCATGAAGGTGTTCATTACCAGTTGCAGCTCGCCGTTCTTCAGGGCATAATGCTTGGCGCAGAAATCGTCCATCCCCTGAACGCTCATTTTCAGTCCACGTGCAGGCTTGGCATAGACGATGTTTCTCCCGTCCTTGCCTTTGGCTGGCGTAGGGTGAACCTCGTATGGAAATCCGTTTCTTTTCTTTGGCATATCTCTTTTTTGTGGTGCAAAGGTACGAAAAAGTAGCGAAAAGTGAATCGCGAATAGTGAAAAATTGAAAAATTATCTCAGTTTCTTCGTTTATTATTATAATAATGTGTACCTTTGTGCCGATTTTCGCGACCCTTAACGATTGGGTCGTGCTTTTATTTTTATTTTTAGATGTTTTAAACAAGATGAACGTAATTACAAAGACCCTTCAATTGGCTGATGGAAGAACCATCACCATTGAAACCGGGAAAGTGGCAAAACAGACCGATGGTGCCGTCATGCTGACGATGAACAACACCGTACTCCTGGCCACTGTTTGTGCCGCAAAAGATGCAGTTCCCGGAACGGATTTCATGCCTTTGCAGGTAGACTATCGTGAACAGTACAGCGCAGCTGGTCGTTTCCCTGGTGGATTCACCAAGCGCGAAGGTAAAGCCTCTGACAATGAAATCCTGACATCACGTCTGGTGGACCGTGTACTTCGTCCACTTTTTCCCAGTAACTATCACGCAGAAGTATTCGTAAATGTCATGCTGCTCAGTGCCGATGGCGTTGATCAGCCCGATGCATTGGCCGGTTTTGCTGCCTCTGCAGCTCTGGCTTGCTCGGATATTCCTTTCGAGTGCCCAATCTCAGAAGTTCGCGTTGCACGAATCAATGGTGAGTATGTGATCGATCCTACCTTCGAGCAGATGAAGGAGGCCGATATGGACATCATGGTTGGTGCTTCTGCCGAGAACATCATGATGGTAGAGGGTGAGATGAAAGAGGTTAGCGAGCAGGACATGATTGGTGCCCTGAAAGCTGCGATGGCCGCTATCAAGCCTATGTGCGAACTCCAGGCTGAACTCTCAAAGGAGCTTGGCAAGGATGTGAAGCGCGAGTACGATCATGAGGTAAACGATGAGGAGCTTCGTGAGCGTATGAACAAGGAGCTTTATCAGCCCGCCTACGATATCACCAAGCAGGCGCTCGAGAAGCAGGCTCGTGCTGAGGCTTTCGAGAAGATTCTCGCTGACTTCAAGGAGAAGTATGCTGCTGAACATGCAGACCTCTCTGAGGACGAGATGGAAGAAAAGTACGCTATGATGGATCGCTACTACCACGATGTAGAGCGCGATGCCATGCGTCGTTGTATCCTCGATGAGGGTATCCGTCTTGATGGTCGTAAGACTGATGAAATCCGTCCTATCTGGTGCGAGGTTTCTCCACTGCCAATGCCTCACGGAAGTTCAATCTTCACTCGTGGTGAGACACAGTCGCTTTCTACCTGTACTCTGGGTACCAAGCTCGATGAGAAGATGATCGACGATGTTCTGGAGCATGGCTATCAGCGCTTCCTCCTGCACTATAACTTCCCTCCATTCTGTACTGGTGAGGCTAAGGCTCAGCGTGGCGTAGGTCGTCGTGAGATTGGTCACGGACATCTCGCATGGCGTGGTCTGAAGGGTCAGATTCCTGAGGACTTCCCTTACACTGTTCGTCTGGTATCTCAGATCCTTGAGTCTAACGGTTCTTCGTCTATGGCTACTGTTTGTGCTGGTACCCTCGCTCTGATGGATGCTGGTGTGCCTATGAAGAAGCCTGTTTCGGGTATCGCCATGGGTCTGATTAAGAATCCTGGAGAAGATAAGTACGCTGTATTGAGCGATATCCTCGGCGACGAGGACCACCTGGGTGATATGGACTTCAAGACCACTGGTACAAAGGATGGTCTGACCGCTACTCAGATGGATATCAAGTGCGATGGTCTGAGCTTCGACATTCTGGAGAAGGCTCTGATGCAGGCTAAGGCTGGTCGTGAGCACATCCTGAAGTGCCTCACCGATACCATCGCAGAGCCACGTGCTGAGATGAAGCCTCAGGTTCCACGTATCGTACAGCTCGAGATTCCTAAGGAGTTTATTGGTGCTGTGATTGGCCCTGGTGGTAAGATCATTCAGCAGATGCAGGAGGATACTGGTGCTACTATCACTATCGACGAGGTTGACGGTGTAGGTAAGGTTCAGGTATCTGCTCCAAATAAGGAGAGCATCGATGCTGCTATCGGTAAGATTAAGGCTATCGTGGCTATTCCTGAGGTAGGCGAGGTATATGAGGGAACCGTTCGTAGCATCATGCCTTACGGTTGCTTCGTAGAGATTATGCCTGGTAAGGATGGTCTGCTCCATATCTCTGAAATCGACTGGAAGCGCCTTGAGACCGTTGAAGAGGCTGGTATCAAGGAGGGCGACAAGATTCAGGTGAAGTTGCTCGAGATCGATCCAAAGACTGGTAAGTATAAGCTCTCTCATCGTGTACTGATAGAGAAGCCTGCTGATTATGTAGAGCGTCCAGCCCGTAGTGAGCGCCGTGAGCGTCCAGAGCGTGGTGAGCGTCGCGACCGTGGTGATCGTCGTCCAGACCATGGCGACCGTCGTAATGGTGAGCATCGTGATCGTCCAGAGCGTGGAGATCATCGTCCACATCATGAGCATCGCCAGGAAGAGGCTCCAAAAGAGGAGCAGCCAAAGGACTTCAGCGATTCGCTAGATAACATGGATTTCTAAAAAAAGGAATCTTAAAAATACAGAAAAGCGTTAAATTTCTCTAAATTTAGCGCTTTTTTCTTTTTTACCTATCTTATTTAATGAATTAGTTCGTACCTTTGCAGTCCGATTTAGGGGAGAGACTTAGAACCCCCGTGGATTGGGGTGTGAATAGCGGTGTCTTTGGCCGGGCACAACGGTTCGTGAATCGCCAGTCCTTGCACAGTTAGACTAACAGCCGGGAGTTAGACCTCGGATGTGTCTTTATGTGCGTACATTATTTATAATAAGTTAAACTGTTTTTTAGTAGTAAAATTTAAAAATGAACACTTTAAGTTACAAGACACTTTCTGTTAACAAGGAAACAGCAAAGAAGGAGTGGGTGGTAATCGATGCCACAGACCAGGTTGTTGGTCGTCTTGCTTCTAAGGTAGCTAAGCTGATTCGCGGAAAGTACAAGCCAACTTTCACTCCACACGTTGACTGTGGTGACAATGTAATCCTTATCAATGCCGATAAGGTAGTATTCACTGGTAAGAAAGAGACCGATAAGGTTTATACCCGTTACACAGGTTATCCTGGTGGTCAGCGCTTCAATACACCTGCTGAGCTTCGCAAGAAGAATGGTGGTGTAGATAAGATGCTTCGTCATGCCGTTAAGGGTATGCTGCCAAAAGGTCCTCTCGGACGCAGCCTGCTGAACAACCTCTATATCTATGAGGGTACAGAGCATCCACATGCCGCTCAGCAGCCAAAGACTATTGATATTAACCAGTATAAATAATAAGGAAAGATGGAAGTAATTAACGCAATAGGTCGTCGTAAGAGCTCTGTAGCCCGTGTATATGTTTCTGAGGGTACTGGCAAGATTACGATCAACAAGAAAGATTTAGAGGTATATTTCCCATCAGCTATCCTGCAGTACGTGGTTAAGCAGCCACTCAACCTGCTCGAAGTAGCTGAGAAGTACGACATCAAGGTGAACCTCGATGGTGGTGGTTTCACAGGTCAGAGCCAGGCTCTCCGCCTTGCTATCGCCCGTGCACTGGTAAAGATCAATGCCGAGGATAAGAAAAAGCTGAAGGATGCCGGTTTCATGACACGTGATAGCCGTGAGGTAGAGCGTAAGAAGCCAGGTCAGCCAAAGGCACGTCGTCGCTTCCAGTTCAGTAAGCGTTAATCCCGTTGAAGAACTGAGCGCAAGTTTAGTATCTAAACCCGTTGGATTCCTTTGGACTACCATCGGGCTGATTCTGGACAGAATTAAAAAGAAAGTAAACAATTTAAAAGCATTAAGAAAATGTCAAGAACAAATTTTGAGCAGTTGCTCCAGGCTGGCTGTCACTTCGGTCACCTGAAGCGTAAGTGGAACCCTGCAATGGCTCCCTACATCTATACCGAGCGTAACGGTATTCATATCATCGACCTGCATAAGACAGCTATCAAGATCGACGAAGCTGCCGATGCACTGAAGCAGATTGCCAAGAGTGGCAAGAAAATCCTGTTCGTCGCTACTAAAAAACAGACAAAGGAAGTGATTGCTGAGAAGGCTGCAAGCATCAACATGCCATACGTTATCGAGCGTTGGCCAGGTGGTATGCTTACCAACTTCCCCACAATCCGTAAGGCCGTGAAGAAAATGGCGAACATCGATCGTCTGATGGCTGATGGTACATACTCAAACCTCTCAAAGCGCGAGCTGCTGCAGATCACTCGCCAGCGCGCTAAGCTCGAGAAGAACCTCGGTTCGATCGCCGACCTCACCCGTCTGCCAAGTGCACTCTTCGTAGTTGATGTATTGAAGGAGAATATCGCCGTTCGCGAGGCTAACCGTCTGGGTATCCCCGTATTCGGTATCGTTGATACAAACTCTGATCCTAACAATATCGATTTCGTTATCCCTGCTAACGACGACGCTAAGGACAGCGTAGAGGTGATCCTCAACGCTTGCTGCGCTGCTATCGCCGAGGGTATCGAGGAGCGTAAGGCAGAGAAGGCTGACGAGAAGGCTGCTGATGCTCAGGCTGAGGCCGACGAGGAGGTAAAGCCAAAGCGTGCTGCCCGTAAGGCTCGCAAGGATGCACCTGCAGAAGAGGCTGCTGCCCCTGTTGCTGAGGAAGAGGCTCCCGCTGCTGAGTAATAAATAGTAATATTGTATAATAGTCAAATAGTAAAATCAAACAATGGCAATTTCAATTGACGATATCAAGAAGCTTCGCGCAATGACTGGCGCTGGTCTGGCTGACGTAAAGAAGGCTCTGACTGAGGCTGAGGGCGACTTCGACAAGGCTAAGGAGCTCCTCCGTGAGCGTGGCCTCGCTATCGCTGCAAAGCGTAGCGACCGTGAGACTTCTAATGGTTGTGTACTCGTAAAGAAGGTTGACGGCTTCGCTGCTATGCTCGCTCTGAAGTGTGAGACCGACTTCGTAGCTAACGGTGCTGACTTCATCGCTCTGACTCAGAGCATCCTCGACGCTGCTATCGCTGCCAAGGCTGCTGACATCGAGGCTGTTAAGGCGCTCGACATCAACGGTCAGACCGCTCAGGAGGCTGTTACACAGCGTTCTGGTATCACTGGTGAGAAGATGGAGCTCGATGGCTACCTCACTCTCGAAGGTGATAACGTAGAGGTTTACGACCACATGGGTAAGCACACTCTGTGCACCATGGTACAGACCAACAAACCCGCTGCTGAGCAGGGTCACCTCGTAGCTATGCAGGTAGCTGCTATGAAGCCTGTTGCACTCGACGCTCAGAGCGTTGACCAGAAGATCCTCGACGAGGAGTACAAGACCTCATTCGAGAAGACCAAGCTGGAGCAGGTTGAGAAGTATGTTGAGATGAAGTTGAAGAAGGCTGGTCTGAACCCCAACCTCGTTGACTCTGAGGATCACATCGAGAGCAACATGGCTAAGGGTTGGCTCACCAAGGAGCAGGCTGACGAGGCTCGTAAGATCATCGCTGAGGCTAAGCCCGAGGGTGAGGCTCAGCTTAAGATGCCTATGATCGAGAACATCGCTAAGGGTCGTGTTCAGAAGTTCCTGAAAGAGAACTGCCTGATTGATCAGGAGTTCCAGTTCGGCGATGGCGACAAGGCTACTGTTGCTCAGTGGCTCGCTAAGCAGGACAAGGATCTGAAGATCACCGCTTTCAAGCGCTTTACACTCGTAGCTGACTAATCATTAGCAGTTATCATATTTTTCCCTGCCAAGCAAAAAAACTTGGCAGGGATTTTTTGTTTTTTCGGAAATACTTTTTATCTTTGCAGCAAAAATCTGCGCATGATGAAGAAGATTCTTGTTATTATAGCTATACTTGCTGTTCATATCATGATGCCATCGGGTGTTATGGCCGAAAGCGACGGTTTCGGTAATGGCGTCGTGTCTTTAGTGAAGAAGGTGGGTTCTTTTATTGATACGATGGCCATTAAAGGCTTGGATACACGTTACATAGAAGCTCCCCAAAGACCATGGCAGATTATTCTGCGTGGAAATATCAATCAGTCGGACTTGAAGTTGAGTGCAACAACGGCTCATGCTGAAGATATATTATTCTTTATGAAAGATGAAATGACCTGGGAGCCTCGCATTAAGACTGATCCTGCTACCTATGCTGGCTTCTGGGCTGGCTACAGGGGCTACGGCTTCGGTTATTCCTGGAATGTAGGAGGTGACAAGGGACGAATCCTGACCTTTGGAGCCACAGGAGGCAGCTATGGTGTGAACCTGCGTATCCATTGGTTTGACAACGACGAGCCGGAGTTCTTTGTGAAAGGTACGGGTTTGAAAGATATTACAGATGAAGGTGATTTGATTTATGCACCCTTTGAGTACAATGATACGTTAAAACTGGGAAGCCCCATCAGAACACGTGCCCTTTTCCTTGATGGCTATTACCTCTTCAACAAGAAATGTTCGTATGCAGCCGCCTACGACCAGAGTGTGATACAGAAACGCTCAGCTGGATCGTTGATGGCTGGTGCCATGTATTTTCACTCCACAACAAAATATGACGATGACATCAATGCCGACTTGATCATGCTCATGAACGACATTGGCGTCATTAAGACCTGGCAGGTAAGTGCTGGTGCAGGTTATATCTACAACTGGGTGCCGGCAAAGGGACTTTTAATCAGTGCGATGGCTATGCCTATGTTGACATTTTACAATCATATTAAGTGCTGGCGTTACGACTCAAATTTAAAAGACGAGATAGAAAAAGGCGGTTGGCTGGAGTTCTTGGAAATGGAGGATAAAGACTATAGAATCAGAGAAGCCAAACAGGATCCTGTGGCCAGCGAGAATTCTAAAATCAGACTGAATTTCGATGCCCGATTGTCGCTGACTTATGAATGGAATAGTCGTCTGTTTATCAATGCCTATGGTCAGTTTAGCAACTTTCAATACAAAACGGATAAAATGAAGGGACGTTTAAATGACTGGTATATCAATGCGTCGATAGGCGTTCGTTTATAGAATCTCCATCATGAGATATTTATTGTTATCATTTATCATCTCACTCTTTGCTTCTGTCGAACAAGCGGTAAGCCAAGAGCGCGTAACGGCTTTCGACGGACAGGATACCTGTTTTGTCAGCGAGCCCATATCTGATGCACTATGGGCTAAGATGCAAGGGAAGACTTACAAGCAAAATCCTTATATCGGGCGTCAGGATTTGCGCCATATCCGTGTGCTGCATTGGGACTATGACAAAAAGATCCATGTAGGGGAGTTGGTATGCAATAAAAAGATTGCAGATAAATTGGTGTGCATCTTCCGACAACTTTTTGAGCAGCGTTACCCCATAGAGCGTATGGTGCTACCAGAAGAATACGATGCCGATGATGAGAAGCAGATGAGGGCTAATAATACCTCGTGTTTCTGCTACCGTGCTATCGCTGGTAGCAGTAAGTTGTCGAAACATTCGCAAGGATTGGCCATCGATATTAATCCTCTTTATAACCCTTATTATAAAGACCGTAAGGACGGAACGCGATTCGTACAGCCTGCAACAGCAGAAAAATACTGTAACCGCAAAGCATCGTTTCCCTACAAGATTGACCGCAAGGATTTATGCTATCGACTTTTTAAAGCCAATGGCTTTAAGTGGGGCGGCGACTGGCGCTCCAGCAAGGATTATCAGCACTTTGAATTTTGAATCAACACTACAGCATAAGCTGAGATACCTTCTTCACGACCTGTAAAGCCCAACTTCTCGGTTGTAGTGGCCTTGATGGAGATGTCGTCTTCATCACAACCGATTACCTGTGCCATACAAGCTTTCATAGCAGGAATATGAGGATTCATCTTGGGGCGCTCTGCACAGATCGTGGCATCGATATTAACCAGCTGATAACCCTTTGTGGCAATCAGATCGATGGTTTTCTTAAGGATAACCTTGCTGTCCATGCCATCAGTCTCTGCTGCTGTATCGGGAAAATGATAACCGATGTCACGCATATTGGCTGCACCCAACAAGGCATCGCAGATGGCATGTAATAACACATCCGCATCACTATGACCTAAAAGACCTTTGCTATGTTCAATCTTAATGCCGCCCATCCATAGGTCGCGGCCCTCTACTAACTGATGGACATCGTAGCCCATTCCAACTCGTATCTTCATCGTCTAAATAAATCTTTTATTCCATCCATATCGAAGGCAAGTGTAAAGCGCAGGGTTTGGTCAAGCGGGTTGCTGCGCGCCGTAGAAATCACATAGCCCACATCGAGTGAGAATACACTCATGCGGAAACCACCACCCACGGTGAAATATTTTAGATTGCCTTTTGATTCTGCTTGGTGATGATAACCTGCACGGAGCGAGAACTGATCGTGGTAAACATACTCTGCACCAATACTCCATTGTATCTCTTTCAGTTCCTCGCTGAAACCACCAGGGGCATCGGTAAAGCTCTTAAAGATACCGCTGATGGCGCTGACGTCGCTGTACTCACGGCGAACGCGATCCTGATAATCGCTGTTCGACTCGCCTTCTTCCTGACGAGGTACGGTAGGTACCAACAGCTTATTAGCATCGGCAGAGATAGAGAAGCGGTTATATTCGTCAACAGGAATCATCAGTGAGGCACCCAAACGCAGATTGGCTGGCAGGAACTGACTCTCATCATCACCGTAGTAGCTGATCTTACTACCGATGTTCGACATGTTCAGACCGATGCCCAGCTGACACTCTCGACTACCCATCATAATGTAGTTATTGTAATACATGGCCAAATCGGCAGCAAAGGCTGAAGCAGGCTTGGAATCTTCGCTGTAATCATAGCGTAGGTCACTGTAAATCCAGCGAAGTGCAGCTGCTAAAGAGAACTTCTCGCTGAGCATGAGTGAATAAGCCACATCGAACGACATCTCATAGGGCTTTACCGTCATGCCATCATCAGCATAGACCTCACCCAGAGAGAAATAACGGATAGAACCAGAGACGGCAGAATAGTCACCGATACGGACATAACCTGACAGATAGGCAAGGTCGATATCATTCACCAGTTGTCGGAGCCAAGGGGTATAGTTCAGGGCGATACCTGCTCTTGAAATACAAAACGGGTACTTGGCTGGATTCCAGTATTGGGAGTTGACATCAGGATCGGTAGCTGCGCCAACATCGCCCATACCAGCGCCACGTGCATCAGGAGCGATGGTCTGCGATATCACAGCATGCTCAACGGGATTGAACATGGCGTTCTTTTCGTCCTGTGCCTGCACTAACTGAATGGCAACAAGTAGTATGACTATGATGGATGATATTCTCTTCATTATTAATATAACGTAAAGCCAGAATTAATTATTGCTTAGTACGATTAATTTAACGGTTTTTGTAGGGCCGTCGTTGAGTTGGAACCTACAGAGATAAACACCTGTCTGCATCCTGCTTCCACCGCTGAGACGTAAGTCCCAGTCGATGGTGTAGGTATTGTCTGAAGGAATGCCATGCACGAGTTGGTCATACATCTGACGACCTGAGAGGTCGAAGACATCGAAAGCAACTGTGATAGCACTGCCAACACGATCATGAGTTAAGACAAACGTGGTACTCTCGGTGGCAGGATTCTTTGTACATACAACATTGAAACCATTAGAAGCAGCATCTTTTTCAACCTCGAACACGAGTTTGGCCGTAGAAGAGTTATTGTTGACGTCCCAGGCTCGGAATTGGAGTTGATGGCGACCTTCACTCAATTCTGGGATGCTAAAGCCTACGCTTCCACTACGATAGTCGCCAAAATCGTAGGTGAAATAGTTATTTAATAGATAGGTACGCGAGGGGTCGTTATCGATGATGAGTTCAAGATCGTGACCGATACCACTACCTAAAGCATTGATACCACTTTCGTCGTAAAGTTCAGCCATGAAGTAAGGTGTCGGATTCACCTTGTCGCCATCGGTAAAGGTCTTGCTATTTAGGTAGCAGTAAATACTTGGACCAATGGAGTCGGTTTGTTCGGAGCTATGGCCATTCAGTACAAAGCTACTGTTCTCGCCATGTGCTGTGAGCGATTGATCATGATTTACGGCATAGAGCGTCATCAGACCGTTACCATCTGAATAACTGATATCCTTGGGCACAGCAAAGGTGATTTTGAAATGCCCATTGCGGATGCTGTCGGAACCATTGTAGATGGTCTTCGTGCGGTCTTTGTAAACGAAGGGCTCTTCGGCACCGTCAGCACTGGTGTCGTTCAACTTACAGATTATCGTTTCCTGCGCATCGTAAACCTCAGCAGCCACCAAACCATTAAAATCAGTAGCGGTAGACTGGTTTTGCAAGACACGTCCCTTGATGGTCGCAACGGTACCTGAAGATAGCTGGACATCGGTGCTTACAACTTGTCCGTTGATACTGTCGATGACAATCGTTTGTGAAGGGCATGCCAAACGAAGGGCAGGGTCGCCTAACAGCGTGTATTGCAGTTTATTGGGCGAAGTGTCGCGCCCCTGATTCACAAGGTCGCATTTGGCTTGTCTTACTGCTTCGCCTATCGTGTAATTCGGTGCAAGCACATATTGGGTGAAAGCTAGGTTCATAGATTCATTATACGAGGCATAGACGGTACGGGTCGTGCCGAAGAAGGCTACACCACCTCCTCGCTTATTGAGCATCACAGTTTCACCGATGTTGTCTTCCTGTCCGTCGAAAGGCATGATATCGCAGGAGGCGGTCACCCATAATGGCAGATGCATGGAAGTGCTCTCTTCGAAATCGGCTAATTTCATGACTAACTCATGCGATAGGGCATAAGGTGCACCATGGCCAGAGTAGTTCATCATCAGCGCACCGTTAGTCATCTGTTGCTTAATCAGTCGCGTCACGTCAGGATAGCTATAGCCCGTAGAGGAAGAGACGCGTGTAAAAGCATCCCAATAGATTTTCCTGACAGCGTAGCCCGGATAGGTATCTTGGATCAATGTGGCCACTTTATCAGCGGTTTGCATGTGGGTGTTATTGTTACCGTCATCGCCCATGATACAGATGCTATTTTGCCAATTACCTGCATAGACATTCTGGGCGTAATCAAGTGTTTTATCGACCAAGGTAGTGGCATCATCTACTGTGCGTACAGGAAAACGGCCTACTGCCACATCGGGCTTGCCCTGATATGTGTAGCTACTGCCTATCTTCTCACGTATCTGCTCGTTATCATCTAGCAAACAGAAGAAATCATCGCTGACGAAACAATTCACTGAACTGAAGGAGTTCTTGCTCTCATAGCAGAGTAGGAAGTCATCAGGCTGATACCCATTCCAAACATCACAATGCATGCGGTTATCCCAGGCACCATCGCCAAACAGCAAGAGGTATTTGGGCATATCGTTATCCGTCGTGGCTCGATCATAAAGCATCTTGAGATACCTTCGATAAGCTGTTGCATCAGGTGTGCCACTAGAGAATTCATTGTATAATTCCTCAGCAGGGATGAGGCTTACGCGCAAACCGTCTTTTTCTTCATGGTGGCGCTTGATGCGTTCTGCCTCACTTAATAGTTTCTGTGAGGTAGGGATGATGATCACCATGTCAGTGGCTTCATCGGCATGGTGGTCTTGATTGGTCACAGCGCTGACAAATTCCGGCTCTTGAAGGGTGCCCGTCTGGAAATCGGGTAATGCCTGAGGCGTGTCGTGATATAAATCGAGATAATCCAGATGGCAATTGTCACCAGCTGTTTGTGTCACACGAATGGTGTTCTCTGCCTTTAGTTGGTCGAGTGGAAAAGTCCATACGTAAGCCTCGGCTTTTGTATAGCTGTCGAGCGAGGCCTTACGGGATAGTGTCCCAACGTTCATACCATTCACCTCGACGGTGGCTTCTATGAGCCCATCGTAAGTCATGGCGATAGCCAGGATACCAGTATTGCCTGTAGCTGTCAGCGTGTAGGAGTGGGGTATGCCAAGCGCAAATGCAGTCTTGTCGAAGAGTTGGCTGCCACCTTGGAACCAGGCAAAATCATCCACCTCGTACAGAGAATGATAGTCTTCGTTAGCAGGGTAATAAGTCTGCTTGAACGCTTCCTCATTTAATGATATCGGCTCTCCGTCGCTTTCTTTCAGGAAATAATAGCCATAGTCAGAGTAGGGGTTACGCGTCCGTTGCAGGGTATCTTTTGTCTCCCAGATAACAGGACCTACACCATAGAAGAAACGTTTGCCGTTGATGGCGCATGTAGGCACTTCCTTCAGGTCATCCGTAGCAGCAAGATAATCGCCCGAAAGACACTCAGGCTGTAAAGCACCTCCGTAGCCATAGATTTTCACTTTGCTGATATCTGTAAAGCCTGCCTTTCGAATGAGCGCCTCGGATAAATGGTAAAAGCCACTATGGGGAATGCGTATCTTGGCCCATTTGCCCTCGCTGAGCACGGAATGGTCAATATAGCGCGATTCACTGGTAGCCCTTGATAATGCTTTGGTTGTAGCACGATGCGTTACCTTTAAACTGAAGCTGACGAGTTTCTGGTATTTCCCGTTTCGATAAACCAGTGGCACAAACGACACATCCAAGAACCCTTTTTTGCGCACCACGCCAACAGACTGATGGACAACGGGCATCTCTGGTAGCGGTTCTCCACATATCTGGTGGTAGCGACGGATGTCATCCTCTTGCATATCGATAAATTCCGGGTAATCTATCTGAACGGTATAGACAGAATCTTCAAACGAGGCGCCGAGTTGTTTCTGCCAGGTGAAGACGGGTAGCAGTGTGTCGATCTTAACCTGTTGGGCAGTGAGATCAAAAAAGTCTTGAGCTGAGACGGAAAGCGGCAACATGCAGAAAGTGAGGAGTACTAAAAGTACCCTCACAAAGAAATTGCAGCCTTGTGTTCTGTTCTTATCGCTCATTATTTATATAACGAGCAGGGGGAGTCTTTATTGTATTACTTGCAATTAAACTCCAAGACCTTGCGCTCCTCAAGCCAACCTTCTAAATGGTCGCCTATTTTCACTGGTCCTACCCCAACAGGGGTACCCGTGTAGAGCAAGTCTCCCGTCTTTAGGGTAAAGAACTGCGAGATGTAGGCAATGATTTCGTCAACAGAATAGAGCATATCCGATGTACAGCCTTCCTGAACCGTCTGACCGTTGATGTCGAGGTGGAAATGGATGCGCTGTATATCAAGGAACTTCTCTTTAGGAATCCACTCTCCGATAGCTGCCGAGCCGTCAAAGCCTTTGCAGATGGTCCATGGTTGCCCTGCCTCAGAGGCTTTTTTCTGAAGATCACGGGCCGTAAAATCAATACCAACGGTGACGGCATCGTAATAGCGGTGGGCAAATCGTTTCGAGATGTTCTTACCCAGTCGACAAATGCGTACCACCACCTCTGATTCATAATCGATACGCCCTAAATGATCAGGGATAAAGAATGGTTTACCCTGATTCAGAATGGCCGAATCGGCTTTTGTGAAAATCACTGGTTCGTCAGGGCGCTTCAGGGTACCATGAAGTTCTTGATTGTGGGCGGCATAGTTCATGCCTATTGCAAAAATTTTCATTTTTTGTTCTTTACAAGTGTCAGCACATTCTGTCCGTCACAATAATCATACTTTACTTCATCCATGTAATTACGAATCAGATGGATTCCCAATCCTCCGATTTGTCGTTCTTCTGCAGAAAGTGTGATGTCAACTTCCTTGGCAGCTGTTGGGTCAAAGGGCTTGCCATGATCACGTAGGATGAAAGTAATGGCCTTCTCGTCGGCATTCACTTCCATTTCGATGTCGCCTACTGTACCCTCTGGATAAGCATAGTTCACAACATTCACCACAGCTTCTTCCAAGGCGAGATTGATACCGAGGAGTGTCATTTCGTCAATCCCCTCCTCTGCGCAGATGTCTTCGATAGAAGCCATCATCTGAGGCACTTCCTCTAAACGATTTGTTATTTTAATGATTTGTCCCATTTAGGAAACTATATTGTTTGTGTAACTTTTATTATTGATATTTAATCGCCAGCATTGCAAGGTCGTCGGTTTGGTCGGCTCCCCCTACAAATGCGCTTACTGCCCTTGTCATCATTTGAATCAAAGCGTTTGGCGTTGCGTCGCCTTCGCTTAAAGCCTGTTCGGCAGTAGCAATCACTCGATGCCTGTCAAAGCGTTCTTCTTCTATATTGTTTGCATCAGTCAGACCATCGGTGTATAGGAACAGCATGGCGCCAGGCTGCAATTGAATCTCCTGTTCTTTATACGTAAAACCTTCAATCGTGCCCAAAGGCAGATTAGGAAGCATGGATAACTTCTCTACCCCCTTGCCTATCAGCAGAGGATACTCATGCCCTGCATTGCAGTAGGTCAGAGTGCCTGTCTGTAAATTTAGGACGCCCATGAAGAAAGTACAGAACATATCTGCGTCGGTCTCCTTCATGAAGGCGTCATTAATCATCGACATGATGCGTTGAGGCTGCTCTTCATGTGCGGCAATCGTCTCAAAGAGGGCATGTGTAACGGTCATCATCAGTGCGGCAGGAATACCCTTGCCAGAAACGTCACCGATACAGAAGTAGAGCTTCTCGTCACGAATGAAATAGTCGAATACATCGCCACCAATGGTCTTTGCAGGCGTCAGTGAACTGAAGATATCGATGTCCGTGCGCGACGGGAATGGTGGGAACGTGTTGGGAATCATCGACATCTGGATTCTGCGGGCTATGCTGAGCTCACTTTCGATAGCAGCTTTGGTGGCTGTGGTTTTCTCCAGATCGCTGATGTATTGTGATAGTGACGCTTGCATGTGCTTGAATGAATCGCGCAGCGTATGAATCTCATCCTGGTATTTGATGAAGGGTAGGGGTGCGTCGAAATTTCCCTTTGACACTTCGTCGGCAGACTTAGCCAGACTTTGTAAGGGCCTTGTGACGCGACGTATGTTCATACGACAAACGAAGTAAATCGCAATCATTCCCAGAAGCATCAACACGAGAACCATGGCTCCCAATATATAGCCCATCATGGCTAATGTGATCGTAGGCACTACAATCGCCATCGACCATTCGGGTGCATCTAAAGATGAATAGGTAACAAACGACTTGACGCCGTCAATGACAGCGATAGTGTCTCCTTTGCTTCCTTCTATCATGTTGCGTGCCAGTTTGTCATCTGCATCGTCTGGTGAAGCAGATGCACGTGTCAGGATGTTATCGTTATCCTGAAACAAACGTTTCTTGTCAGGATGTACAATGAAAGTACCGTTTTTGTTGATGATAAAACAGTAAGACGCAAAGCGCTTGTCGTCGGGCTTCAATACCCAAAGGTTCTTGTTGCTCTCCTCGTCCATCTTCTTCAGATGTTCTTCTATCCAGTAGAGCGGCATGTCGATGCCGAATATGCCAACCGTTTTGCCTTTGGTGTCGTGCAGGGGAAGTGTGTACGAGATAACCGTTGTCTGAGCACCGTCTTTGTCGTAGTAGGGCTCCGACCAATGGCCTTTTGGCTCGTTTATGCCGCGGATGTATATTTCCGATTTGAAATAATCATGTGTTTCAGAAGCCACCTGAAGGGTGTCTATTCGTCCGCCTGGCCTGCGCGATGCTACAGGTTCAAATCTAAGTCCTTTCTCTGGATAGTAATTGGGCTTAAAGGCCAGATAGACAGAATGGATATGAGGATTGCGCTCCAGGATATTCGTCAGCATGGGGTAAAATTCGTCAGGATTGTTTAGCGCTTTCTCAAACTCGTGACTCGTATTAATGGCAGAAAGCTCCAATTCCTCCAGCAAGTGGGTCATCATTTCATTCGTGAAAAACATGAATTCCTTGCACTGGGCGCGTGTATGAAAGTACAGACCTCTCCAGGCACTAACCACAATAAATATCATAGTTAGGGTCAATATCAGCAGCACCACGATCATGATTCTGCGGGTGAGTCTGTCGGCAAAGGTACGAGGCCTAAATTTCATAACTCGTATGGTTTGTCAAATATAACGCTGCAAATATACGAATTATTTTTTAATTACCAACAAAAAATAAAAGAAAGATGCCACAACCCTCTCGAGCAGTGGCATCAAAAAAGCCTATGTTTAACTAAAAATCCTTTTTCTAAAAGAAATTTTCAGCTCACAGAGCTAAAAATTTGAAAGTTTAAAAGGGAGCTTCACAGCGACCTCCTGTTACTCAGTTGAAAACTTTCTTTTACCAATAACTAAAAACCTAAAACTATAAATATTACTACTAACCTAAAACAATCTATTAACCTTTTGACGTTGCAAAGGTACAACCTATTTTAATAAATTCCAAGCATTTTGATGTAATAAGTGTATAAGTACCCATCATTCTTGACTTAAATCAAGGCTTTGTGCGCGATAACAATAAATATTCATGCATTTTTGTTTGGTAATCCTAAAACTTGTTGTATCTTTGCACTATGAGAGTATTATTAGTAAATACGAGCGAACGAACGGGTGGGGCAGCCGTTGCAGCCAACCGTTTGATGAAGGCCCTGAATAACAATGGCGTAAAAGCAAAAATGCTGGTGCGCGAGAAGAACAGCACCACTTTAACGGTAGTGCCCTTACCCAAATCTCCCCTGCTGCAATGGCGCTTCCTGTGGGAGCGAATCGTGGTATTCTTCCACCTCCATTTCCAGCGTCAGCACCTTTTTGAAATCGATTTGGCCAATACAGGTACCGATATTACCAGTTTGCGCGAGTTTAAGGAAGCTGATATTATCCATCTTCACTGGATTAACCAGGGTATGCTCTCACTGAAGGACATCCGTAAGATTTTGCGAAGTGGCAAGCCTGTGGTGTGGACGATGCACGATATCTGGCCTGCTACGGCTATCTGTCATCTTACTTTGGGTTGTCGCAATTTTACCACCCATTGTCGCAATTGTCGTCTTTTGCCGGGCAAGGGTTCCAATAACGACCTTTCCGCAAAGGTCTGGGCGCGTAAGCAGGCCATGATCGATGGCGAGAATATCTACTACGTGGCATGCAGCAAGTGGTTGGAGTCTGAGGCCAAAAGCAGTAAGTTGCTCGATGGACAGAAAATAACGAGTATTCCCAACCCTATCGACCTCCATATATATAATAAAGGTAATAAGACGGAGGCTCGCCAGCGCTTAGGGTTGCCAACAGACAAGAAACTGATTCTTTTTGCCTCGCAGCGAGTTACCAACGAGAATAAGGGTATGAGCTATCTGATAGAGGCATGTCGCCAATTGCAGGATATCCCCAACTTGGGCGTCATCATCCTTGGCGGCCATGCCGAAGAACTCACCTCTCATCTTTCAACTTTAAACTATAAACTTTCAACTTTCCCTTTGGGTTATGTCAACGATGAGCAGCGTATCGTCGATGTCTATAATGCTGCCGATGTGTTTGTCTTGCCCTCGTTATCCGAGAACCTGCCTAATACCATCATGGAGGCCATGGCTTGTGGCGTACCTTGTGTGGGTTTTAAGGTGGGGGGCATTCCTGAGGAAATCGATCATAAGAAGAATGGTTATGTCGCCGAGTATCGCAGTTCTGAGGATTTGGCAAGAGGTATCCGATGGATTCTCTCCGAGTCCGATTACGCCCAGCTTTCCGACAATGCTGTGCATAAGGTGGTGCAATGCTACTCTCAACAGAGTGTGGCCATGAAGTATCTCGACGTCTATCATCAGGCGCAGGCCTTTAAACATTACCGGTTATGATACGCTTTACCTACGTTACGATTACCTATAATGCCGCAAAGGTGCTGCAACGCACGCTCGACAGCGTGATGCAACAGGATTATCCCCAAATTCTGCATATCATCATCGATGGGGCCTCTACCGACAATACCCTGCCCATGGTCAGTCGCTATATCGAACGCTCCAACGCCCTGAATAATGGCCATCGCATCCAACTGATGTCAGAGCCCGACAAGGGTATCTATGATGCCATGAATAAAGGCTTGCGCTCGCTTTATGGCAATTACGTCTGCTTTCTGAATGCAGGTGATTTTCTCCCATCGCCTGATACCGTCAGTAAAATGGCGGAACGTATTTCCCTTGCCAGCGGCGATGGAAATATGCCCGCTGTAGCTTACGGCGATACGGATATCGTTGATAATGAGGGTCGTTTTCTGCGCCATCGTCGCTTGTCGCCCCCTGAGAAGTTAAGTTGGAAATCCTTCCGCTGGGGTATGCTTGTATGCCATCAGGCCTTTTATGCCCGCACTGATTTTGCCATTGCCACACCTTACGATATGCAGTACCGTTACTCTGCCGATGTCGATTGGTGTATTCGTGTGATGAAAGCTGCGGCAAAGGAGAAAGTGCCACTTCTGAATCTTCACATGGTGGTAGCCAACTATACCGAAGAGGGACAAACAACACTCCACCACCGCGAGTCGCTCAAAGAGCGTTATCGGGTGATGGAGCATCATTACGGTCGCGTTCAAACTTTCTTGTTACATGTTTGGTTTGCCCTTCGGGCAATCCCTCGCCATGTATTCCCCTCCTTCGCAAGGAGGGGTTAGGGGTGGTTATCTTACGATGACCTTCTTTCCATTTACAATGTAAACCCCCTTGTTCAGTCCGTTCAGGGCATCGCTGCCGTTCTTGGCCGTACGCAGTAAACGTCCGTCGAGGGTGTAAACCTTGAGCGTTGTGGGCTCAGAGTTGGGAGCTGTGAGTTCCTTAATGCCTGTGATATAGCTTTCCGTCACATCATTCACCTTATGCTTTTCGCCATCTTTCGAGGCAGAGATCTCATAAAATTTGTTTGTGGTGACATCTGCTATATCAACCGTTTGTGGACTGCCAGAGCCTGTACTGAACACAAAGCTTACGGCATCATCCTCTTCGTTGATGGTATAGGTTTGTGTGTACCACTTCTTACCGCCAACGGTGGTGGTAGTCGTTACCTTATCGCCAGGCCATTTGTCGCTTTTCGGTGCATGACTGCCATCGCCTCCCCACGTCCAGAAGTTTACACTGCTCCAACCTACTTGATCAACATTCACATTCACAGTGATGTCATGTTTCACGAAAGTGCTTGGCTCAAATTCTGGAAAGACAATCATATTTAGATCGATGTCCCTGACATAGTAAATATAGTGATAGCCACTGATGGCCTTCTTCCAAATAGAGCCATCAGGTTGGTAGTTTTCGGCTTTCGTCCCCACAACAGCAAGGAGTCTGCCTCTTGATCCGGTCACCTCTACGGCATAATAGTTCTTATCCGAAGCGACTGTTTCGTATGTACTGGTATTGGTAATGCCTACTGCTTTACGTACGGCCACCATGTTGGCAATCTCCTGCTTGTATGCTTTCCAGTGTTTCAGGAAGATGCTAGGCGTACCAGGCATGGCCAATAGATAGGCATTGGCAGCCAGCGTGTCCTTCTTAATGGGATCCTGAGCGGCATTTGAGCGCTTTTCCGTATCATGGTTCTCAACAAACGTCACGGCATACTGGCGATACGCTCCACTTTCATAGTTGTTGCTTACAAGCGGCCAGTTGCCTTCGTTCTGTTTGGCTAACTGCATCCAATCGCCTTTGTTGATGGCATTGCGAATGGTATAACGAAACTGGAAATCGAAGGCGGCACTCGTCTTGTCAGTACCATCAATCCAGTTCTTGATGGTGTTCGAACTATCCCAACACTCGCCGACGGAGAATTGAGGCTTGGCGCTTTCGTTATACATCTTCGTATAGCTGGCGCTATAGCCTTTCACCATATCGTAGCGGAAACCAGTATAACCGAGATCATTAAGCAGGAAGTCGAGATAGGCTTTTACGATCGTCTGCACGTTCTCGCTCTTGTGGTCCAGGTCGCGCATACCTTTCCATCCCTCTCCTGTATCATTGTTGGAACTGAGGCTATACCCGTTGTTTGTGGCCCATGTCTTCGTTTCGCCATTATCATCGTTGGCACAGATATCCGTTGAGGTCATCTGATAGGTTACGCCCTTGTAAGTCTCTTTGGGGAAGTCCACCCAGTTGCTCACATTCCTACGGTGGTTGATGACCACGTCGGCAATGGTTCCCATGCCCTTCGCCTTGAAGGTCTTGATCATCGAGCGCAGTTGTTCTTCATTGCCGAAAGAACTGTTGTAGTCATTAAACCACCAAAGGTCATCGTAGCCCATCGATGTGCCTCCGCAGTTTCCACTTTGCGGCACCCATATCAGGTTGAACGTGGTCGCAAGGTCATCGGCCTGTTTCTCAAGTTTTGCCCATCTGGAGTCGTTATACGATTCCCAGTAGAAACCCTGTAGCATCACGCCAGCATAATCCTTTGGCCATCCCTGCGCCATGGCAGCGATTGCTACAAAACAAAACAATAATGTGGAGTATAATTTTCTCATAAGCCTTTAGTTATCTGCTAATTTTATTTGTTGCAAAGATAAGAAAAAAGCCGATAGGTTATTCCCTATCGACTCTCTTTTTTCAGTAGTTCTATTGCGCAAACGGTTGCATGCTATAGAAAAAACAAGCAACCTAAAAACCTATTTCTTCTTGCGCTTGATGATAGCGTAGAGGACGAAGAAGATGACGATGAGCGCCACGGCGAAAGCCGTGTAAATAATGCGCTCATGAAGCATTTCTGCCTTGTGTTCGGCTATTTCGCGCTCCTTGTCCTCCATATCGTAGGCCATCGCCAATAACGCTGCATCGTTGCGCTTCTGACGAACAAGGGCAGAGTCGTAGGCCTCGGCTATCTGATTGGCGACATACAATGCGGAATCTTTACGACCTGCAAGGAGGTTGGCACGGTATTTCGGGAAGAAATAGCGACCGATGTTTTCGAGGTCGATCTCGAAAGCGCAGCTATTCATGTAGCTATCAAGCAACTCGTAATTATCGGCAGCCTCGCTGTAACGTCCGGTCTGCATGAGGTATTCCGTGCTATTGATGATATGACCTATTCTTTTCGAGGTGCGCGTTAAGAGATAATCCCTGTAGGCGCGCTCTGCGGCTACCTTTCCGCCTCGCCTATGCTCCAGCAACATCTTGCAGTAGCTGAGGTCGGCTTTCATCTCGTCGATATAGAGGGTGTCGCGGTCAGAACGGGCGCTGGCAATGGTAAACAGCGAGTCTTGCCTTTCTATCCAAGGCATGGCTTTGTCGTAATCCCCTGCTTGGATATAGGCCATGGCCACTGATTTCATGGTGTGCTGACACTCGCGGAAATCGAGGGGCGCATGGTGTATCTTCAGCATATCGTGGATGTTGTCGAGCGCATTCTGGAAGTGCTGCTCGGCTTCTTTCGTCTGTCCCAGAGACAATTCGCACTCGCCGATCATCTCTGCGATGTCGTGAAGACGGGTAAAATCATCGTCGCCTGCCTCCCTCAGTTTCCTGTCGAAGGCATAGGCCTCGCGAAGGGCAATGTCGTAGCGCTTCATGTGGCAAAGCAGGCGGAGATAATCCTTACAGGTATAGTTGTAGCACTCGAAATCGCCCTGATCATCGAGCTCGCTCACGTCGATGCTGGCTAGCTGGGAATAAAGCTTCATGCTTAGGTGATAAGCACTGGCTACATTATAAGTAATGGTACGATAGAAAATGCTCCTGACCTTTGAGAGCTCGCCTGCCTTCTCTACACTATCAATCACAGCAAGGGTACGAGGCACATCGCGGGTACCGAAAGCCTCGAAAATCACAGAGTCGACATGCGTACGCTGGTTCTCATCGGTGATGCCTCGATGCTTACGCTCTGGTTGGCAACTGATAAAAACCAGAATTGCCAAGAGAGAGAGGAAAAGGTATAGGGTTGGTTTCTTCATCTAGTCTTTATTCTATGGTTTTATACAGGGTTGAGGGGTTATGACGCCCTTCCATGACATCGAGAATTTCTTCTTCAGAAGAGAGGTTGAAATCGCCAGGGATGGTGTTCTTGAGGGCCGCAGCTGCGAGGGAATAGTTCAGTTGCTTCTGCTTGTCGTCGGGGAAGAGGTTGACGGCATGCAACCAAGCGCCCATAAAGGCATCGCCCACACCTACGGGATCGATGACATCGGGTATATCTATAATAGGTGCCTGTAGCAATAGTCCCTCCGTCCAAAGCAGGCAAGTGAGCGTATGGTGCTTGGAGCTGACGATATTGCGCATACCCATCATCCAGTGCTTTACGCGAGGGAACTGGGCGTGGAGCTCGTCGAACCACTCGCCATATTCCTTCATCTGCATCTCGAAATTGGAATCGGTAGCCGTGAAAGGTGGCTGGGGGTGCTGAGAAAGCCAATCGAACTCGATGGCATCGCCAAACATCATGTCGCAACGGGACAGCATCTGACTCAGCGTCTTACGGGGTTCTGCGCCCTCGTACTTCCACAGGTTCTTACGGTAGTTGATGTCGAAACAGATGGTTACGCCCAGCTCCTCAGCGATGTCGAGGGCCTCGAAAGTCGCAGCTGCTGCTTGGGGCGAGATGGCTGCGGTGATGCCCGACACATGGAAGTAGGCGCAATCCTTTAGGATTTCGCGCCAGGGAATCATGCCTGGTTTGAGGTCGTAATAGGCAGAGCCGGAACGATCGTAGATGACCTTCGCTGCTCGCATGCCAGCTGCGGGCTCAAAATAATAGGTACCAATACGCTGACCTCCATAAAGCACCTTGCTGGTATCGACACCCAACTGCGCCAAATTCATGGCTCCGGCATGGCCCACTGGGGTATCGGGCAAGCGCGTGATATAGGTTACTTCTTCGCCTTGCGATGCCAGCGAAACGGCTACATTGGCCTCGCTACCACCATATTTGCTGGTAAACATATCGCCCTGCGTTAAGCGCAAATGGTCGAGTTTGGAAAAACGGAGCAGCAATTCTCCGAAAGTTACAATTTTCTTCTTCATATTGTGTCTAGTGTTTAGGGTTTGCTCTCGCCTTCGATATACTGCGACAGCAACAGATGGTTGCCATCGTAAACCAGATAGCTGAACTGGTTAATCCAGTCGCCGAGGATGATCATGCGTGCTTTTTTGGTTAATTGCAGATCCACCTCGATGTGGCGATGACCGTAAATAAAATAATCTACATTAGAGTGATACTGGATATACTTCTTGGTGAAGAGCACCAGATGTTCGCGATTCTCGCCCATATAAGCTGGCTCTTCGCCATTAGGACGCTTCAGTCGGCTATGCTTGGCCCAATTCAAGCCAAACCACATGCCCCAACGGGGATGGAGGCCGGAGAAAAGCCATTGGCAAAAATGTGAGTGGAAGATGGCACGAATCAGCTTGAACTTCTTATCAGGATCGCCTAGTCCGTCGCCATGCGCCAGGAAGAACATCTTGCCATAGATCTCTGTGGTTTCAGGTTGCTTGTGGAGAATAACGCCGCACTCCTTTTCCAGATAATCGTAGGCCCAGATGTCGTGATTGCCTGTAAAGTAGTGTACTTCAACGCCCATATCGGTGAGCTCTGAAATCTTGCCTAAGAAACGGGTAAAGCCCTTGGGCACTACATATTTATATTCATACCAGAAGTCGAACATGTCGCCCAGAAGATACACCGCAGCTGCTTTTTCCTTGATATCATCGAGGAATCGCACGAGGCGTCGCTCTTGCATCCTGCCATGAGGAATGGCAAGTGAGCCAAGGTGGGCATCGGAGAGGAAGTAAACGTTCTTCATTTTAGTCGAATCCTAGTTCTACGCGGGCTTCTTCGCTCATCATTGATTGATCCCAAGCAGGTTCGAACACCAGATTGACGTTGGTGCTCTTCACACCTTCTACACTTTCAATCTTGGTACGGACATCTTCCAAGATGAAATCTGCTGCGGGACAATTAGGGGCCGTAAAGGTCATATCAAGGTCGACAGAGGCATCATCCTGCACGTCGATCTTGTAAATCATTCCCAAATCATAGATATTGACGGGAATCTCAGGGTCGTAGACGGTTTTCAAAACATCCACAATCCGCTCTTCTATCTGTGTCTTCTCTTCTTGTGTCATAATCGCTGCAAAGATAGTGCAAATTATGGGAAAAACCAAATAAAAAGCGGAAAACTTGTTGTAGCTTAGCATCGTCCTGACTCGTGGTACGAGTAATACTGACCATCGGTAACGATGACGTGGTCCATAAAATGGATGCACATGAGTTGACAAGCCTGACGGATTTGATGGGTGAGGTTATCATCGCATTTGCTGGGGGTGATGCCGCCAGAAGGGTGGTTATGACACACGACAAGGATGGTAGCATTGGCCAAAACGGCCTCGCGGATGATGAGACGCACATCGACGGAGGTCTCTGTAAGACCACCACGCGAGATACACATCTTCTTAATAAGACGGTAGTGCTGGTTCATGAGTAATATCCAGAATTCTTCGATGTCCTTATCTTGCAATAGGGGGTGCATGTGGTTGTAAATGCGGGTGGCGGTATTGAGTTCTGGGCGTTCTTCGGGCTTTTCCATCTGTCGGCGCTTGCCAAGTTCGCAGGCTGCCAGGATGGTAATGGCCTTGGCCTCGCCAATGCCATTATAGTGGCAAAGGTCTTGGATGGTCATCTTTCCAAGGGTGTTGAGATTGTTTTTGCAATCATTGAGTATGCGCTTCATGAGTTCTACGGCACTCTCTTTTGTAGAACCTGAACCAATCAGGATCGCCAATAACTCAGCATTGCTCAGCGCCTCAGCGCCCAGCGACATCATTTTCTCTCTTGGGCGATCTTCTTCCGCCCATTCTGCAATCTTTAGTTTATAGTTCATAGTGGATAGTTTAAAGTTTTAAAGGGTTTATTTTATTTGTAGAACGTTTTTTCGAAGGCTTGAAATTCGTCTTGCTTGAGGATACATCGTTTCCACCACGATTCGATGAAGCCCAGACCATAGCCCATCAGTTGGACAAAGGCCGCAGGGATGGATAGCAGACCCACGTAAAGACTCTTGTTCTTGATACTGGAATCAGTAAAGATAATGAAGCTATATAATAAAAGAGGTATCCAGGGAGCGAAACACATCCAGTAGAACTGGTCGTGGTCAACATAATGCATCAAAGCGCGACCTACCGCAGAGATGAGAATCAGCCCGATAACACCTAGTGTAAATACAGTAGGCAAAAGATGTACTAACTTCATCGTGCCAGGATGACGCTTTTCGAGATTAATGCGCGCGATACCACTATTATATACCTGACGGAAGAACTTGCGGAAGTCCGTGCGACGCTTGTGCCATACCCAAGCCTCCGGGAAAAGACGTGGCTTGTAACCAGCCTCCACGATGCGGTAAGAGAAGTCGATGTCCTCGCCAAAGCGCATCTTGGAAAAGCCGCCAAGTTGTAGATACACATCCCTGCGAATGCCCATATTAAAGGAACGGGGATAGAACTTGTCGAGCTTGGCTTTGCCACCACGAATACCACCAGTGGTAAAGAAAGAGGTCATAGAATAGCTGATGGCCTTTTGTACAGGTGTGAACGATGGATGAGCCGAATCAGGACCTCCGAAGGCCTCGCATGGGTTCTGCTTGAGTTCGTCTTCCACAGCTTTTAAATAGCCTTCGGGTAAGACGACATCCGAGTCGAGGATGATGACGTAGTCGCCTTGGGCACGCTCTGCACCGTAGTTGCGGCTCTGGCCCGGACCACTATTCTCCTTGGCGTAATAATGCAAAGCAAGGATGCCTGCGTATTTATCGCAAACATCCTTGCAAGGTTTTACCGATCCGTCTTCTACAATAATCACCTCAAAGTCCTTTACCGTTTGATGGCAAAGACTCTCAAGCAACTCATCGACCTCATCAGGACGATTGTAGACAGGAACGATGATCGAGTATCTCATTATTCCTTTACGCGCTGCAGATAGCTGCCATCGCGAGTGTCAACCTGAATCAGGTCGCCCTCGTTGATAAAGAGAGGAACGCGAACCTCAACACCAGTCTCCAGAGTAGCTGGCTTCAGGGTGTTGGTAGCAGTATCGCCCTTGATGCCTGGCTCTGAGTGAGTCACACGCAGAACGGTCTTAACAGGCATTTCAGCGTAAAGGATCGTTCCATCAGTTGTATCAGAAACAACCTCTACGATATCGCTCTCTTTCATATACTCATGTCCGATAACAAGCTCGTTGTCGATGGGAATCTGCTCAAAAGTCTCCTGATTCATGAAGATACGTCCGCTCTGGTCCTCATAGAGGTACTGATAGGGACGACGCTCAATAACTACATCCTCCAGTTTCTCACCGATGTTGAAGCGACGCTCCAGTACGCGACCGTCTGAAACGTTCTTCACCTTAATAATCATAATCGTGTTACCCTTACCTGGTTTACGGTGCTGGAAATCGATGCACACCCAAATACCACCATCCATGCGGATAGCAGTTCCTTTTTTAATGTCTTGTGAATTAATCATATACCTAAAAATGTTTCTTTTTTATCGTTTTCGGGTGCAAAGTTAGTGTTTTTTTGGAAAAAAAGCAAAAAGTTACGCTAATTTTCGCATAAAACTTGCGTAATTCAAAAGAAATGAGTACTTTTGCAGCCCAAATCGGTAAATTATAACAAAATAAATAAGTAAAAAGCAATGAAAAGAACATTTCAGCCCCACAATCGCCGTCGCGTAAACAAGCACGGCTTCCGTGAGAGAATGGCCACAAAGAATGGTCGTCGCGTTCTGGCTGCACGTCGTGCTAAGGGTCGCAAGAAGTTAACAGTTTCTGATGAGAACCACGGAAAGTAAAAATCCGGTTTCTTAATAGGAAAATAGGTTAAAACAGAAAGAGGTGGAGAAGAATCTTTGCTTCTTTCTGTTTTTTTTGTACCTTTGTTTTGGTTTTTTGGCCGATTTGCCTTACCTTTGCAGGCAATATAGCAATTTATCAAGGAAAAGATGAAAACAAAGGAATTCTTTGGCAGGTTTTGCAGCAAATTTCTGTTGGGTAATCTTCTGGCGATGCTGCTGGTGCTGATTCTCGCCATTGTTGGTGTGCAATACGGCTTGGACTGGTATACGCATCACGGAGAGGGTATTGAAGTACCTAAACTGGAAGGCAAACAGTATGATGAAGCACGCACTATCATCAACGATCTGAAGTTGAATATTGTGGTGTCGGATTCAGGCTATAACAAGAAATTGCCTGCTGACTGTATTTTGATGCAAAATCCTGGTTATGGCACAAAGGTAAAGCAGGGACATACCATTTATGTAACGGTGAATTCGCCCTCTTCACCCTCTTTCGCTATTCCTGATGTGGTAGATAATAGTAGTTACCGTGAAGCAGAAGCCAGACTGACGGCACTTGGCTTTAGATTGCTGCCTCCACAACTGGTAACAGGTGAAAAGGATTGGGTATATGGTATCCTTTGCAAGGGCAAAAGGGTATCGGCAGGCGATCGTATCTCTATAGATAACCCCTTGACATTGATGATTGGTAATGGCCAGTATGAGACGGATGATGCTGATATAGATACGGTAGAACCTGAATATCGCCTCATGGAGGAAGACAACGTCAGTGAACCTGATAAACTTGCAGAATAATGATAGAGCAAGATGAACTCGATGATATTGAATTGATGGACGACGCCTCTGCCGAGTTAGAGGGCGACGGGCAGCTCTATGAGCACTTCCGAATGGAGGTGGACAAGGGGCAGGATCCTGTGCGCATCGATAAATATCTGTCGGAACATCAGCCTCACTCCAGTCGTAATCGCATACAGAAAGCTGCTGATGCTGGCTTTATCCATGTAAACGGCAAACCCGTAAAGAGTAATTATAAGGTACGTCCGGGCGATGTGGTGACACTGATGCTGGACAGACCTCATTATGATACAACCATCGAGCCTGAGGATATTCCACTCGAGGTGGTGTATGAAGATGACCAGCTGATGGTCATCAACAAGCCTGCAGGTATGGTGGTACATCCAGGGTGTGGCAACTTCAGCGGAACACTTGTAAATGCCATTGCCTGGCACTTGAAGGATTTGGAGAGTTACGATCCCAATGACCCTGAAGTGGGTTTGGTTCATAGAATCGATAAAGATACCAGCGGCTTATTGGTAGTGGCTAAGACCCCCGATGCCAAGACCTCACTGGGCAAGCAGTTCTTCAACAAGACCACTCATCGTAGCTATAATGCCTTGGTGTGGGGTAACTTTGTAGAAGACGAGGGGCGCATTGAGGGCAATATCGGGCGCGATCCGAAAGACCGTTTGCGAATGGACGTGTTCCCACCCGATTCTGAGATAGGAAAGCCAGCGGTGACGCATTATAAGGTATTGGAACGCTATGGCTATGTGACGTTGGTGGAATGTATCCTTGAAACAGGGCGAACCCATCAGATTCGTGCCCACATGAAACATATTGGCCATCCACTGTTCAGCGATGAACGCTATGGTGGAACGGAAATCCTGAGAGGTGAGCGAACGGCCAGCTATAAGGCTTATATCCAAAACTGCTTTAAACTCTGTCCGCGACAGGTGCTGCATGCCAAGACCTTGGGCTTTGTACATCCCACGACAGGACAACAGATGGATTTCTCCTCAGAATGGCCAGAAGATATGGCGGCACTGATTGATAAGTGGAGAAAATATATGCGACAATGAAATAATAAAATAATAGGAATATGAAAAGAACGATTGCAATTGTTTGTGGCGGTGACTCATCTGAGCATGATGTATCACTGCGTTCGGCACAAGGACTTTACTCTTTCTTCGACAAGGAGCGTTACAATGTTTATATTGTAGACATCAAGGGTCTGGACTGGCATGTGGAATTGCCTGATGGCACTACTGCAAAGATAGACCGTAACGATTTCTCTTTCGTTGAGGACGGCAAGAAAAAGCTGTTTGACTATGCTTATATTACGATTCATGGCACCCCAGGTGAGAATGGCTTGTTGCAGGGCTATTTCGAACTGATAGACCTGCCTTACAGCACCAGTGGCGTTCTGGTTGAGGCACTGACATTCGATAAGTTCGTGCTGAATCAGTATCTGCGTGGCTATGGCGTAAGCGTAGCTGACTCGCTGTTGATTCGCAAGGGTTACGAAGAGTTGGTATCCGACGACGAGATAGAAGAGCGTATCGGTATGCCTTGCTTTGTAAAACCCGCTGCTGATGGCAGTAGCTTTGGTGTGACCAAGGTAAAGAACAAGGATCAGTTGGCTCCTGCTATCCGTAAGGCCATGATGGAGAGCCCGGAAGTGATGGTAGAAAGTTATCTGGAGGGCACAGAGATTACACAGGGTATCTATAAGACCCACGATAAGACGGTGGTATTCCCAATTACGGAGGTTGTAACCAGTAACGAGTTCTTTGACTATGATGCCAAGTACAACGGACAGGTTCAGGAAATCACGCCAGCTCGTATCTCAAAGGACATCGCCGACCGTGTATCGCAGATTACCTCTCACATTTATGATATCCTGCACTGCAATGGTATCATCCGCATCGATTATATCATCTCGAAGGAGGGTAAGATATCGATGCTTGAAGTGAATACCACGCCTGGCATGACGGCTACCAGTTTCATTCCTCAGCAGGTACGTGCAGCAGGCTTGTCAATGGCCGATGTATTGGCAGATATTGTAGAAAACCAGCTATGATTACCACAAAGGAGTTCGATGAGATTAGGCCTTACGAGCCGGAAGAGATGCAACAGGCGTTCAATGACTTGTTGAACGACCGTCAGTTCTCATTAGTGATGAAGGGCTTTGCCCCATGGTTGCCCAAATCTGTGCGCAATGGTCTTTTGCGTCTGGCTTTCGTTGGCGTGAAGACGCCCCTTGACTTCCAGTTACGATTCATGAAGCCAGTGGTAAAGTATATCATGCGTAAGCATACGGATGGGTGCAGTTTTGAGGACGCACTTCTGCGGGCTTATAAATCTGAACGCTTCACGTTTGTAACCAATCATCGTGATATCGTGCTCGACTCTGCTTTCCTGGATGTGTTGTTGATAGCATCGGGCTATGAAACGACGGTGGAGATCGGTATTGGTGATAATTTGCTCATTTATCCTTGGATAAAGCGTTTGGTTCGTATGAACAAGGCCTTTACGGTGCGTCGTGGCTTGTCGCTCCGTGAGACGATGGCTTCATCGCAGTTGATGAGTCGCTATATCCACTATGCTGTCACGCAGAAAAGGGAGAATATCTGGATAGCTCAGCGTGAGGGTAGGGCAAAGGACTCTAACGACAGAACGCAGGATGCCGTGCTGAAAATGTTGGCGATGGGTGGTGATCTGAGGGAACTGAACATCGTACCCCTCACCATCAGCTATGAGTATGACCCTTGCGATTACCTGAAAGCACAGGAGTTTCAGCAGAAGCGCGATAATCCTGCCTTTAAGAAGAGTCGTCAAGACGATCTCGACAATATGAAGACGGGTATCTTTGGTTATAAAGGTAGGGTGGTGTATCGTCCAGCGGCTCCTGTCAATACTTGGATTGACGAACTCAAAGACCTGCCAAAGACAGAATACTTCAAGGCCGTTGCTGAGCGCATGGACCGTGAGATACATCGTGGCTATGAACTTTATCCCTGTAACTATATTGCGATGGACGAACTGAATGGCAATGCTGAGCATGCTGCCCACTATACGGAGGCTGATAAGCAAAGATTCGAAGCCTATCTGAAGGCCCAGCTGGCAAAGATTACCATCCCTAACAAGGATGAGGCTTTCCTGCGTGAGCGCATGCTGACGATGTATGCCAATCCTGCGATAAATAAGTTAAGAGTTGATAGTTTATAGTTGATAGTTATGATTTGTAGGTTAAACATATTCTCTGTAACTATACTCTTTTCACTATCAGCGATGGTATCTTCCTGCACGCAGGATGCTTACGACAAAGGTGAGGGCAAGTATTCACTGATGCGTGGCGACTTTGTAGAGGCACAGGTGGATGCCAATAAGCAAATCGTCTCTATCACCACCGATGACGGTGATCATCTCCCCTTAGTAAATCCTTATCCGGCTAAGTGGATTACCAAAGGCGATACCATTTACCGTTGCATGCTATATTATAATAAGGTGGAATCGGCAAAGGGTCAATATGAGGCCGAGTTGGTTTCAATAGGTCAGGTGCCATGTCCTACACTGAAACGTTGGAGCGAATTCAAGCAGGAGTATCGTACCGACCCCGTGAAGTTTGAAAGTATCTGGCTCAGCAAGTCGCGCAAGTATCTGAATCTGTACATGCAGCTGAAGACGGGTGTTACCGATGATACGACCGCTGTACAACAACTGGCCTTTGTCTCGGATACCATTATCATCAATAAGGATGAGACACGCTCCCACCGTATCGTTTTGCACCATGACCAGAACAAGGTGCCAGAGTATTACTCTACGAAGGCTTACATCAGTATTCCCGTTTCAGCTATTGCGGCAGATTCTGTAAGCATCTGGATGAATACCTACGACGGTCCGATATCAAAAACACTATCTCTTTATAAATAGCCAAAAAGAAAGCCGCTCAAATACTGGGCGGCTTTCTTGGGGAGTATTTACTTGAAGATCTTCTGGGCAAACATCGTCAGATAGATGCGCCAATTGCGCCAGATATGTCCACCGTCTGTCTCTACATACTCATACTTGTAACCCTTGCTGTCCCAGTAAGCACGCAGGTCAACAGTGCTCTGATACAGGAAGTCGGTCTTACCCATACCCATCCAGTAGAGCTTTGGCTTGCTGCCGAAGAGTTTAGCACTCTGCTGCTCGAACTCGGGATTAGCCTTGATCTGATCGGCAAATGAATCCTGATAACCTCCATTAGCTAAGTGCAGACCTGCAGAGAATAGTCCAAAGTAGTCGAACTTATTAGGATAGAGCAGACTTACGTGGAAAGTGTGTCCACCACCCATTGACAAACCGCAAATAGCTCTGTGAGCACGATCCTTCAAAGTGCGATAGTTGGCATCTACGTAGTTTACGATATCCATAAAGCTCTCAGGGATTGAAGCAGCGGCAGGTGCTGTAGGACCAGTACCGGCATCGCGGAAACCAGGTGTGTACATACCCCATGACCATTCGCCAGGAGCAGCCTGACAGTTGGGGTTGCCGTTAGGCATTACTACGATCATTGGCTTAGCCTTACCAGTAGCAATCAGGTTGTCGAGAATCTGTGCGGCGCGACCCAGTTCACTCCAAGCGTTCTCGTCGCCACCGGCACCGTGCAACAGGTAGAGCACTGGATATTTGCCACCTTTCTCGTAACCAGCAGGTGTATAGATGGTCATACGACGCTGCATCTTCAGGGTAGGACTGTTGTACCATACCTTGCTCAGATTGCCGTGAGGCACCTCGTTTACTTTATACAGATCACCCTTGTCACCCTTCTCATTGCTGATGATGAAGATGTTCGTAAACGATACGATGTCGCGATTAACATAGATGTTTGCAGGGTCTTTTACACCTGTCATACCATCGATATTAAAGGTGTAGCTATACATCTCAGGAGCCAGCTTGTCGGTGGTGTAACTCCATACGCCGTTCTTGCCTTCTTTTAACTGAGCCACGCCTGGAGCATCATACTTGCCATGGCCAGGGATCTCAATTGGTTGAGTGGGCAGGAAATCACCTGTTACTTCTACCTTTATGGCCTTAGGGGCAAAAAGATTGAATGTTACAGTACCGTCGCCATTGATGACGGGTGATTGAACACTGGCACTGTTGAAGAGTTTCTCCTGTGCCGATACGCTTACACAGCAGATTGCTGCCAGCGCCAAAGTCATAATAGTCTTTCTCATACGATTGTTATTTAGCAACTCTTTTAACCGCCAGCATAGTGATGTCATCATGCTGCTCTGCACCATTCACGAAGTCGGTGATACCTGTTTTAACAGTTTCTATTAATTGCTTGCAACCGATGCCCGACAAACCACTCAGTATGTTGTTCAGTCGCTCAGTGCCGAATTCCTCATGGGCCTCATTCATTGCCTCGGTCACACCGTCTGTAAACATCACCAAAGTGTCGCCGTGCTCTAGCTGTAGGGTATTCTCTTCATATTTCACATTTTCGAACGCACCGACAACAACGTTCTTTGTTCTTGGCAGTACTTCTATGGTGCCGTTGGCGCGCAATATGTGTGGTGGGTTGTGTCCGGCATTGCAATAAATGATATGACCGGTCTTCGTGTTGTAGATGACATAGAACACGGTGACAAACATGTATTCCACCGAGTAGGTCGCCAACAGACGGTTAGCCTCCGTCAGACATTCTGCAGCATTGGCAAACTGTGATGCCTTTGAACGGATAATGGTCTGACTCAGAACCATAAACAGGGCTGCAGGGATGCCTTTACCGCACACATCGGCTATGACCAGGGCAATATGGTCGTCGTCGATACGGAAAAAGTCGTAGAAATCGCCGCCCACATCCTTCGCGGCCTCCATCGAGGCATAGATGTCCACTTTGTCACTGTCCTCAGGGAAAGGTGGAAACGTCCTAGGCAGGAAATACTGTTGGATTTCACTGGCCGACAACAGGTCTTCCTTCAGTGACTCCAACTGTGTGTGCTCCTTTTGCGACTCATGCACATAGTGTATCTGTGCAATTGCTTTCTCTATGGTCCGGGCCAGATCCTCCATGTCAATGGGTTTTGTAGCAAAGTCGAAGGCGCCGTTGTTCATGGCCTGACGGATGTTCCTCATATCACCGTAGGCACTTACCATGATGACGCGCAGTGCGGGGTTTTTCATCTCGTTTACCTTGGCCAACAGCGTCAGACCGTCCATCTCGGGCATATTAATGTCGCAGAGGATAATCTCAATGTCGGGGTTGCTGTTCAAGACGGCAAGAGCTTCCACACCATTACGGGCAAAGAGAAACTCATACTCGCCTGCTTTAATCTTGCGCCTGAAGTACTGCTTCATCAGTAATTCTATAGGCGCCTCGTCGTCAACACTCAATATCTTTATTGCAGCCATAACTTCCTTAACTTTTTATCTTTTTACTGACAGTCAGAATATTCTCACCGTTGGTATACTCGTACGATATGGCATCCGTCTTTTTGATAACCAGGAAAATGCCGAGCCCACCTATTTGGCGTTTTTCCAATGGAAGCGTGGTGTCGGGCATCACTCTCTTAAGCGGGTTGAATGGTATACCATTGTCGCGGAAGCAGAGCGTGATGCTATTCTCATCTCGCTTAAGCTCTATGTCGATATAGTCGCTTCCTGAATAATTTACAATATTGACTATCAATTCCTCGATCACCAAACGTATGATATTCCGTTCGGAGGTTAGCGATGCTATCTCCTCGGTGTGGAGAATGGCATCGACAATTTGGGTGGCCTTATCCTGAATGGGTTGGAAATGTAGTTTAGTCATTATTTACCATTCTTGAGATTATTGCCGCTCCTTTTCATAATCCGATGTGTCTGGCATGAAGAAGTGGTCTTCATCCTTGGGCTTAATCACTTTCTGTTTGAACTCCGGATGTGCCTTGGTAATACCTTGCTGAATATTAAAATCCTTTTCCATCACTTGTATATTTATATTTTAGGTCATTCCGATTTGGCAACAAAGATAGGGCTTTTCTCTGAAATCTCCAAATATTATTCGTATTTTTTGCGGCAGAGTTTGATATTTGTGACCCTCTTCCGTCGGGGTATGATCGCCGATGCGCTGCTTCAAGAACTCCGTCATCTTGAAATGCGGATTGCCCAGCAAGGCCGGAATGCCCACGACGGTGCGGTGGAAAGATTCCATGGGTTCTTAAATTAATGCTGTAGTCATGGGCTGTCCCCATGGCTGCCATAAACGTCATTAAACATTGGCTGTCACAACAGTAGATTTCTGTCGATTTAATTCCACCATTACGCCTGAGCCCTGAACTCCTGCGGGGTCTGGCCGGTCTGCTTTTTGAACAGGCGGGAGAAGTACTGGGGGTACTCGAAGCCGAGGGCGTAGGCTATCTGGCTGACGGTGTCGGTGGTCGTGGTGAGGCGGTGGCGGGCCTGAGCGATGAGGTGCTGCTGGATGAGCTGCTGCGGACTATTGCCCGTCTGGGCTTTTACGAGGTCGCCGAAGTAGTTGGCCGAGAGGTTCAGCGCGTCTGCGAAGTAGCGCACGGTGGGCACTCCCTGACGTGCGGCTAGGCCTCGGGCAAAATAGTCGTCGAGCAGGACGGTGAAGCGCTGCATGAGCTGGCTGTCGACGGGTTCGCGGGTGATGAATTGGCGGTCGTAGAAGCGCACGCAGTAGTTCAGAATCAGGGCGACGTTCTGCGCCATCAGCTGGCGGGTGTGGCGGTCGATGCCGCGTTCCAACTCTGTCTCGATGTTGCCGAGGATGTCGTGCAGCTGCTGGCGCTCACGCTCCGATACGTGCAGGGCCTCGTTGACTGAATAGCCGAAGAAGGTGTAGGGCGACATCGATAATCCCTGCATCAGTGCCGGCGAGAAGATGAGCATCACGCCCTGGTAGCTCTGTTCGAGCGTGCCCAGCTCAACGTCGTGGTCGGGGGCGAAGAAGAGCAGCGTGCCGTTGTCGTAGTCGTACTCGTTGCGCCCGTAGCGCACGGTGCCGCAGCGTGCATCCTTGTAAACCACGCAGTAGAAGCCAAACGTATAGCGGGTGTTGCCAAACGAGCTGCAATCAGCAAGGTCGTCGAGATGGATGACCTCAATGAGCGGATGGCGGACATCGTCACGTCCGAGGGCATGCATGAATGCCGACACGGTGGGGAAATGGATTTGTCTTATCTTCATGGCGCAAAGATACAAATTTTTTCGCAGATAATGACTATCATCCTACATTTTCTATCTTCACGGTGTCCAACTCTTGCTGATAAATCACGCCACGCTCCTTCGAGAAGAAATCAATTGTCAGGGCGGCGAGGGCTACAAGGATG
>Ga0310695_10000302_pt1 | contig 131442 bp, 125 predicted proteins | sample RumenRJG_04DNA_FD_203882 | JGI IMG/M metagenome (GOLD analysis project Ga0310695, IMG submission 203882) | Bovine rumen microbial communities from Lethbridge, Alberta, Canada - RJG_04 (v2) (version 2) | ecosystem: Host-associated > Mammals > Digestive system > Stomach > Rumen | place: Canada...
GCCTAAGACTATCCAGCATTACTCCAGACATGATCACATCGTTGAGAATCTTACCGCAGGCAGCCATGGGAACTCCGTTGGGGTAGAAGACCTTCTCTCGATCGTGATGATCGTATCTTCCTCCACCAACGTCATAGACAACAGCGCAAGTCTCGTTGAGATAGTCGACATCTCGAGACCTGACGATGTGTACATCGTAACCCAACGGTTTAAGTTCATGTACAAGAACAGCCGTTGCCAGTAGTTCATCTGCATGGAACTCACCGTTATGAGTACCGAGATTGATCCGTTTATACGGATGCTTGTCTCCAACTTCCATGAGCCGGAGTATTAAATCTGATTGTTGCATCGACATCTTCCTTGGTAAATAACCATAAGCGTAATATATGCCTGATGATGTACTGGAATAAACAAAAAAGAAATCCCCGCTGGATGCGGGGCTCTTTCAGCTGCAATTTGCAGCTATCCTACTTCTGCGTCTCGAACACGACATAAATCGTGTCGAAGAGATTAAGCCTCTCTTTGACTGTGATTTTGGCTTCGTTGATAAGGGCGGTGACTTCATCGCATATGCGCTTAAACTCATCACTATCCTCGTCCCACAATCCGTTGAAATACATAGTGAACTTGGACTCATTGGAGTCAATCGCGTTCATCATGTGCTCATAAGAGAACTTGACCTGAGGAATGTTTACGAGCATATTCCGTTTCTCAGGTCCAACGCGCTTGTACTGGATAGCGCTAACGCTGTCCATGTACATGATTTCGTCGAAATCGTCCTCATGGCGTACTTCTATGCAATCGCACAGTTTGCGGGTCGTGAATTCCTTAAACTTTTTAACCAGCACAGCAGCAGTTTCCTTAGTCATCATGGACTCCTTTCTGTTTTGTTTCGGTTAGACTATGCGTGTAATATACATCTAACCAAAGTTGAAATACATTTTTTCGTACATCAATTAGCCATCGTCTAGATAACAATTGGAGGTAAAACGAATGTTCTGGAAATCAGTAACACTCGACAACTACATACCTTTCACTCACAGTGGAATCAAGCATGTAGACATTGACTTCTCCAGGTGTGCAAATGCAGTAGCTATTCTCGGTGGTAACGGATCAGGTAAGAGTTCTCTGTTGAGAGCACTTACTCCTTATCCTAGCGTTAGGACTGACTTTGGACCTGGAGGCAAGATAGTCAAGGTACTTTCCCACAATGGAAAGATCTACGAACTTACCAGCGACTTCAGCAATACAGGATCTCCTCATTCGTTCAAGGTGGATGATGTTGAGCTTAATCTATCTGGAACAACGGAGACTCAGAAAGATCTGGTTGAAGAGCACTTTGGTATAACCAAGTTGATAGATGATCTTCTTATTGGCGATTTCAGCATATGTGACATGAGCAAGGCTGAGAGAAGGTCGCTGTTCTCTTCGTTATATCCTGGAGATTTGTCATTCGTAATCGACTATTACAAAAAGGTATGTTCGTCGATAAGGGCTTGTGGCAACCAGCTCAAGTTGCTCAAGAGCAGAGAAGCCACATTGAGAAGTTCTCTGATAGATGCTGATGAGAGGGTTAGACTCGATAGGTTCCGTGAGAATGCTCTTAACTTTGTCAACACGATAGATAAGGACATTCTCAGGATCGAGGAGAACATCAAGATCTACTCTGCGAACAATGTAGAGTCCGATCTGACTCCTGAGAGACTTGCTGGTCTTAAGGATGAAGTTATCAATCTCAAGAAGAAGATCCTTAGGAACTACATGATCTACGGGATCAGGCAGAAGATCAAAGACAATCCTGGTCCTGTGACTATCGAGGAGATAGGAGATGAACACGCTGTAGTTGCCAGTGTAACTAGGGAACGTATAAGTGTGTTAACTTCTCAGTTAAGTTCGATCAGAGATGAGTTGAACTCATTTATTGCTTGTCGAGAGATGAGCAAGTCGTTCGACGAGAAAGACAACCTCGAGAAGAGGTACAAACAACTTCAGTCTGACCTGAGTAGTGTGTCTGAGCTGATAGGCAAGGAAGTTCCTGTAACTGTTGATCCTAACTACATCGATGCAATCGAAGCTGAGCTTATCCCTTATCTTAAGACCTGGTGTGAAGAGATGCACGGACAAGGTGTTAGGCTCAACACATGGGAAGAGATATCTAATCTACAGTCCAAGTTGGATAATGCTACCATGACTCTCAACGGGTCTATCGGTGAGGAGTTGTCCAAGATAAGCAGTGAGATAATCTCTGTTAGGGATAGGTTGAACAAACTTCAAAGTAGACCTTATCCTAAGGACTGTCATCAAGTTTGTCCTCTCAGATCTGCCGTCAAAGACAACATCGACTCAGCAGAGAAGAGAATTAATGAGTTGGTTGAGCGTAGGAACCAACTTATCACTCAGAGAACAGAACTTGAGAAGTTCGTTTCTGAAGCTTCTCCTGTTCTTGAGACTCAGAAGAAACTGCACCAGTCTTTAACGACAGCTGTGTACGGTATACGCAAGATGTGTGTTGAGCACATAGCGTTCAATGGAGACGATCCTGTAGATGTGTGTAACAACAAGTGTTTCGAGATAGTCAATCGACTTATCCGAGCTTGTGAAAAGTCTAGGCTCGTAACTCGCAGGAACTTGATCTGCGATGAGATGAAGTCTATTCAGGACACACTTCAGGCATTAGCATCTACCAAACAAATACAGGTATCTGCAGAGATAGTCGAGAGCACTATCCGCGATAGGGAAGAGAAGCTCAATCAGGGAATCAAGGAAATCGAACGTCTAGAGGAACTTTGCAAAAGAGAAAGTCACCTAAGTCAGGATATCAACGAAACAGCCAGAGACTTCAGCGAGATGCTCGGGCTGCAGAGTGAGATAACCACTTATGTCAAGTCTGAGACGATCAAGTCTTGGATAGAGTTCTATCGTGGTGTTGCCGATGACCTCATTAAGGCCAAGAACGACATCAACGAGGAACTATTCACTATAAGCAAGGTTCTTCAGGAGCAAAACAAGTACTCCAGTATTCTGGAGGACGAGATCCTTCCAACCATCAACAACGTGACTGTGGCTAAAGCCAACTACGAGGCAGTGGCAGACGGGTTGTCACCTGTGAACGGGTTGCCATGTATCTACCTGATAAGGTTCATTAATAGACTTATAGCTAAAGCGAACAAGATCATTGGTAAGGTGTGGTTCTACAACCTTGAACTTATGTATCTGGATGAGGAGTCCGATCTGGACTTCAACATCAAGGTCATGTTCAGGAACTCCACAGAAGCCAAGGATATTAGCCTGTTGTCCAACGGCCAGAAGGCCATGGTTGATCTGGCTATGAGACTCGCTCTCTGTATAGAGAGGGGATTTTTGGAAGAGTTTGCTGTAAGGCTAGATGAGATAGATGGTCCATTGACGGAAGAACATCGCACAAAATTAGTGTGCATGCTCAGCGATCTCATGGATAAAGGGGTGATCAAACAGATGCTATTGGTCAACCATTATGCCATGCAAACTGGCATGCACCAGTGCAGTTGCATAGCTCTGAATACTGAAGGGATCATAGTCCCTGACGACGTTAATGCTTGTGCCGAAATATCGTGAACTGGGATCCTCCACGGTGTAGATTTCTCTACACCGTGGAAGGGTCTATTTTAACAAAAAAGAATCGACGGCGCTCTAACCATTGAGCCACAGACGCTTATGCGTCTGGCGGGACTCGAACCCGCAACTTCCATCGAAGCCATGTAAGTGATATATGCTTGAGACTTGATAATCTACATATTCGACGCCATCGTATGAATTTTAATTACGAAAGGAAGTTGCGATGCACTATCCGCTAGATCATGCCATTATGACCGTTTGCTCGAAAATACCGCCTGAAGTACTCGAGCTCGGCATAATAAAGGCTAATAAGAAGTTTCACATCAACAACAACCTCACTGAGTTCCTATGCAGGGACATCATCAACAAAAGGGTTCTCAAGGACTGCAACCTTGTGTCTGGTGAGGTCAAGACCATTGTCCTTAAGCCTACCTGGCTAGAATCCATGGTTGGAGACCACGGTGGCTATGCCGGAGACGACGGTCCGAATACAGTTTACCGTGTACCTCCTGAGGCTAGAGATGGCAAGTCTATCAGTCAGGTTCTTACTGTCCAGTTCCCTTATCTGACCTATCAGTCAAGCGGTATCGCTAATGCAGACATTGCATCTGGCGGCTATTCGCTAGTTGACCAGGTAGATCAGGTTCTGAACTCCTGGACCCTGGCTACTCCTAGGAACCACCCTGTTGTGACCTTGCTGTCTGGGGATCTGGTCAAGTTGACTCCTTCACAGTACACAAGGCAGAACTGGTTGCTTACCTGTCGTATCAACTACGATGAGACATTCAACAACATGAGTGACTCCTCGGTCAGGATACTGTCTGATTTGGTGCTGTATGCCACTCAGGAGTGGCTGTACACTAACCTGATCGTTGACATCGATCGTGCCGAGCAGGAGACAGGTATGGACATCAACACTATCAAGTCGATAGTGGAGAAGTTTGAGAGTGCCGGTGAGAAGTATGAGGAGACTTTCCTGAAGTTCAGGGGAGCCAGTCTGCTTACACCTGAAGTTAGACGTAGGCTTCTGTACTACCAGCTTTAAAAGAAAACGAAGATGCACTGGATGTGACCATGTGGTCACATCCAGTGCATCCAAGTGTCTGTTACACACTCACAGGTATCGAAATGGGCAGACTACCAGAACTAAGCCTGAGCGATGGTGTAGCATCGAGTATGGAGATGTAAATATCCTGACCAGGGGCAGGAAATGCCATTATTCTCTTTGCTGCATTAGCGTTAAACTTAGATCCAGTTCCAAATATGTCCTTCATGTAAATGAAGTGGTACACATGACTTGGATCATCGTTATGAACAAACCATGTGTTCCTTAAAGTTGTACTATCAGTAATTGCTCCGGATGTGTTTACACCTGTGACATTGAAAAAGATTCTGTGATAGCGTTCTGCATAGTCGATGCGGCTCCACACAGTCTCATATCTCTTGCCATCAGCTGTCTTAACTAGGTTGTTTTTGATATACTTCTGATATTCAGAAGCAGTACCCAACGAACTATAGTCGATGCCATCTTCGCCGGGGGCGAATGGTGACACGTATATGAGTCCTTTGTATCCTGTACTCTGAACTTTGAACGTGTTTGTAGCAGAATCGTAGTTACTGCTATTTGCGCTCTGTATCATCTCAACAACAAGCACAGCATTACTGTTTCTCTTCAGCTCTTCACTCGCTGAATCCAAGAACGTTAGAGGTGTAGCGTTTCTCCAAGCCTGAAGATTATCTGTGACATTGAAGTTATTAGTCAATTTGACACGTCTGCTAGCTATAACTCGTCCACACGGAACAAGTTTCGCATAAACATACGAAGACGTAGTGACTCCAATGGGGAACTTAACTGTTTCAGATTTCCCAGTCTTTGGATTTACAATTTCTCCAGTGCTAGCTGTACCCGTAGACGGATCTATCTGGTACTTGGCTATTGAACCAGTGCGATGGATCCAGCAAGTTGGATAGTTGTACTTAATGTCAGGTTCAGATCCTCCAAGTATTAATTCCTTGGACACCCACCTGTCATAAGTATTACCATCGGCTGAGTTCATCGCTTTGGCTAGTATCTTCTCAGTTCCTTTTGCAGGCCACATCGGAGAAGACAACGCACTTAAGTTGTACGGAGTGTTTGCAACATATGCTCCTGACCTTGACACTTTCAATGTGGTGTTATCAGGAACAGAGGTCTCGCTCTTTATGACGCCATCGGCTCTAGCTGCAACAAGTCGGAACGATCTGTAGGAAGACTCAGCATATACACCGATACTTTCAGCGATTGAAGCACCGTCCATGCCGACGTATTGCTTATTCGAAAGCTCACCTGCTACCAATCTGTTGATATATTTTGCAGCGATATCAAGATCGCGTTTGCGCCTGAGCATGATGGCAGATCCACGATAAGGAGCATCAGGATCAGATGTGTTGAGGCGAACGGTTATCTTCTTGACGTAGTCAAAAGACAGTTCATCTGCCACAGTGTCCTTGGAGTTGTAGTAATACCGGGCGGCATTAGTTGTCAATCCAGGTATAGTCGTCACAGTATTCGCATCAGGGTTCCACTGGGAACCCCCTGTTACAGTGGCGCTCTCAACGAAATACGGCTCAGCTACAACGATGGCTAACTGATACACTCCGTTACTTGGTATAGTCACTTCAAGTGTATTGCTAGAGAAGTTGTACCTGGTATAACCCGCATACCAGGAACTCGGAGTAAGATCCGGACCGTAGTCGACTTCAGGTGGTTCTGGAGGTCCAGGTGGTGGTTCTTCACCACCTCCACCAGGATCATCAGGGATTTCATACTGCTCGGCCACTATGTCCTGGAACTTGATGTTCGTGTCAATGGCTCTGAAGAATGTTCTGAATTCAGATGCGGCAAATGTCGCGCTGTCGGACAGAATCTTGAAGAAAATCTCTTTTCCTCTGGAAGCAGTTATGATATCAGATAAGAACAAGGCTCCTCCGCTGATAGAGCGAACGAATCCAAAATCTATCTTAGCATCGCCTAAAAGGATTTCTGACAACCTGCTTCCACCAGATACCTTAATAGCGATTCTGTATTTTCCGTATTCAAGAACACGGAACTTTTTAGTGATCTCTGTCATATCGCAGGAATCTCCATGTAGAGTTCGCTATTCTCAGGGTCAAAAGTGGCTAAATCATCATCTCCAGGCACAGACTGTTCTACGCAGGTAGATATGCCATCAATAGCGTGAGCGATATCAAGGATGGTATCGATCACACACAGAACAGCAGTTTCGATATTAGCCGCGTAACCACGCGCAGTAACGACAGACGACTTGGTGGAATCCTGCCAGGGCTTACTTGAGATGTAGCCATGCATCACTCTCAACTGAGTGATGATGTCTGTCTTAGCGATGTACTTGCCTAGCTCGTAAATACCGATATTGTCACTAACACCATCAATCTCACCAAGTCTCTCACGAGTCAGAGTGAAACCTTTCTGCGCATACGACAGCTTAGGGGTAGCAGTGTAATCCGAGGAGATCAACATCAGATATACACGGTTGTATATCGTGTTGAAATCTGAGGAATATGAAGTGATAGAAGACCCATTGAAGATCTGATCGCCGTGTTCCACCAAGATCTGGTTAAACATATACAGGGCATCAACAGCATCCATGGCGAGACTAGGAGTCAACGCCATGTTTTTCACAAGCTTGGAACCAACATTCTCATCCCACACACTATCGAACAGAGTGCCTCTGAGATCAAGGTCAATAGGAGTTCCGCCTTCAACAACAGTTATATCCCTAGCCGAGTACTCTGAAGGAAACTCTCTGAGAACGCGGCACATACGAGCCGCGACAGCTTGTATGTTCCTGGATTTGATGTTATCCAGAGCACGCTTGAAATCAGCGGCTTGTTGTGCAGCATCGAGCATTTCTACTCCTTTAGTCTAAGTCAAATGTCAAAAGAATGATGTAAACGATGAAAGCGATCTTGAGAGAAGCTAGAGTGGACTCACGCTTCGAGATCTTAGAGTCAGAGACGAACGCGTCAACAGACGACTTGATCTTCAGGATCGCAGGATCACTTATACGAGAAGACCTGTACAGATTGGAAGCTTTCATCAGGATCGCAACTTTAGACTTCAAGTTGACCTTGTCCATGATGCATGCACGATAGGTGCGCTGGATAAGGTTCTTGATCAAGATGGCATATCCCTTGTAGTTCCCCTGTTTGTCGATCTCTTCAGACTTATGCTTCTGGTACTGGTAGGTTGCCGTGGTGCTGAACTTGTACAGCAACTCTCTTAGCATCTCTACCTTGACATTGGAAGTCTGTTTGCAGGCAAGCCTGAGATAGTCGTTCTTAACGAACTGATTGACGTTGAGAACCCTGTTAGTCACAGAGGTTGTCATAGCGTCAAAGTTGTTAACCAACTCTTTGATCCTCTTGTCACCGGACTCCTTATCGTCATCAGTGAGTTCAGAATCACGTATAGCCTTGCCTTCAGCATGAAGTCTGTAATACTCTAAGCTAACATTCACCAACTTCGTACGAAGACGCGTCTGAGTATCCGTAAGGACATAGGTGACACGAGCATCATCCATGAACGTCTTGATCGTATTGAAGTGGATGTTGTTGGTCTGGATCAGCTCCTTGGCACGAGCAAGCATTAGGAGTTTCCATGTGTTTGTGTCCTTGTGCTTGATGTCGTACTTGTCGCTAAGACTATCAATCGTAGCCTCCATGATCGCCCTGTCGGCTCCATGAGGGAACAGATGTCCAACAACAGATGAGAAGAACTTGACGAGAAGCATGAAGAACAGAGTTATACACGCATCTTCACGCACATTCCTAGGAAGGTTGGAGTTGTAGAACTTGTGAACAGACCAAACTATAGCAAGGTTGTACGGATTGGAAGCTACAATGTAGTCCGTGTTGATGGACGAGTGCTCAATCGTCTCCGTGAACTCAGACACGCTTATACCGAGGATGTCGAACAGAGCGTCGGCATCCTTAGGGAGGAATCTCATCTTGTTGACTGCAAGTAGAGGTGTGTTGAGAACCTCAGGGTGTTCACCCCTAGTCTCGAACAGAGTCCTCCACCTGGCAATATCCCTAGCCATTTTGGTTGTAGGGACAAAGTCATGCTTAGCGGCGAATAGCTGCTTAAGCGGGGTTACGTTTGTAGCCATAAAAATCTCTCCAATAAAAAGACCATAAAATTGCCCCTTCTCACCAGGAAATACACCCGGTGAGAAGAGAGCAACTCTAGGTTATTTTACAACGTAGGAACGCTTGTACCGCATGTTCCAGCTGCCGAATACAGCTGCCACATCATCCACGTAATCGGTGGGTCCTTCAACACCCATCACTCTGGTAGGAGATATGTGCCCGTATGCCTTGCACCCGCATCCAAGTGTTCCAGCTGCATAGCCTCTAACTGCACTGAACACCCTACGTCCATTAACCACCTTGGTTGTAGAACGACCACCTAGTGTTAGCAATAGACTATTGTCCTCCATGTCATCTCCTATGTTGTAGCTCGGATCAGCGTCCATGTAAAACACAACTGAACCAGTCTTGAAGATACTGGTCCTGTTGTTACCAATGACGTTGAACCTCGGATAGACGAACGTGCCTTCATCAACGGTTGTTTTATACGAGATACAGACACCATTGATTTTGTGAGTGATGTTTGTGAGGCCTACAATAGTAACAGTAGGTCTTACCTCTCCAGCTTCCCATGTCAGATTGAGTGTTCCTCTAAGTCTCTGGTACTGATACTTACGAGAACCCAGCGACTGCATGTTGTCGTAGATACGTGGAACCTGGACAAACATGGTGAAGGTATACTCATCGACAATAGCTGATGAGCACACTTGTATGGCGACAAGTGCACCCAACAGAGTTAGCATTTTCCTCTTCATGTTGAACCTCCTTTCACGATTGGAATTAAGCCCAACATAGGATTGTAAAAAGAAAAAATAAAGTACACCCCAGTCCAGGGAGCCTTGCGGCTCCCTGGACCAGGATCGCTTCATCAGCGTTAGACCGTCGGAGCGTCGTCCTTGCTGGCCATGTACGTGCCAACGAAGTACGCCGTCGCAGCGACAGCAACGCCGCCGATGATCTCGCACCACGTGCGGTTGCTGAGACCGAGAGTCTCATCCTCGAGCCACGGAGTCTCCGCAACAGGAGCCGGCTCAGCCGGAGCGGCAGGAACCGCAGGGGCCGCCGGATTGGCGGGCGTGTCAGTCTTGGGCTGCTCAGCGGTAGGCTGCGCGGCCGGAGGCTGCTGGGTGGTGGAAGGCTGCGCCGCAGCGGAGCCGTTGACCTGAGTCATTTCTGTGCTCATTTTCTTTGTTCCTTTGTTTGTTGGTTTCTGGTTTTCCAGATTGGTTGACGTTTTACCGTCCAAGTCTACAAAGGTAATAAATAAGTGAACAGAAATGAACTACACTATCACATCATCATCCCAATCTTCATCCAGTCTACTGCACTGACAGGAGCATTAGCTCTTGCTTCATACACAGACTGTTTCACCTGGCTCATAGCCTTGACATCGGATTCCTTGAGAGTATCCTCCTCAACGTCTCCGACTATTGCCATAAGAGCCTGGAGTTCCCGCTTGTACGCCGACCGGATAATGTCATTCTGACAGTTCTTGATCTTGTGCTTGTACTCAAGGATCCTAGACCTCATCAGCTGTTCTTTCTTCTTCTCTTCAAGAGAGCAACCTTCACCATCGCTTCTGACATTGCAGAGTATTTCATCTAGTTCAATGCCGTAATGGCGATGCCCGCTAGCAAAGAGGATGAAGTAGCAAGCCAACAGATAGGAGATAACCAAGTCGTCATGTCCACCATCAGAGTGGTCGACACGGTTGTTCTTGGTAGTAAGACCGCTGAGTTCGTTGATCAAGTTACAGTCACAGAGTCTATCAGCAGACAACTTGAGTGCAGTCATCATGACTCTGGAATACAAGAAGTCACGGGACATACCGCTAGAGGTTGTGTTGAACCCAAAGTTCTTCCTGACAGCCCCAGACTCGTAGTTGATGTTGTCAAGCTTGATATCCGGATCATACTCCTGGAAGTACTTGTTGTAGATCTTGCGGAGAGGACTGATGCTTCTGCGGCGAAGTTCAAGTATGATGTAATCCACAAGGACTGCACCATTCTTGTTTCGTTCAGGAATAATGATTGCCCTAGGAAGATCGATCAGGAGTTTAACAACACACTTGGCTACAAACATGAAGTTAGCCGAGTTAACCCTAACCACAGCAATAGGCTTGAGATCATAAGGATCCGTAACAACTATCGACGTGAAGTCTCTGCAGACATTGTCAGAGGTATCACAACCGATGATGTACGGTTTGTTCTTCAGAGCAGCATCTGCCATGATCTTGTTAGGATCAACATACCAGCTTATCGCAACGTTCTCTATCCATGTCGTTGTAACAGGATCTGCCTTAGAAGCCTGGATCCTATCGATCATGTCTTTATCGAAGATAGAGTTGTCAGAACCATGTAGCCACTGATTAAGGTAGTCCTTGGCTATAACCTTAGGATCCTTGCCACGAGTCACTTCTTCGAACCACTCGTCGCTCATCCCCAACTGTTTGTGGCTGTACTCCATGTACACAATGTTGTTCTTGGAGTTATGCCTAAGGACTTCCATCAAGTGTGCTCTGTCCCTTAGATCATAGAGCTTCTCGTAGAACCTCATTGCATCACAAACCATGTGGTAGGCGAAGTTTCCCCATTTATCGTCAATGTCTCCAGCAGTTGTAGTGATGATGATGGCTGCAGGAAGACCAGCTGCTCTTGCGGCAGGAGCTGCCTTGTTCATGGCAGCTGTAGCAGACGACCAGCTGAGATCATTGTTGACGAAGTATGCAATTTCGTCCCACATCTCAGCAGCCAGTGTGTTACCACGACCCAGACGGTCTGCAGCCTGTTTATCCATCTGCGCAATGAATGTCTGAACCTGAGTTCCTAGCGCAGCGTATGAGATTCCTTCCTTATTGTTACTGTCAGCGGGAGATGGATGGTAGAGATACTTGGGAAGAGCGTCTCTTATTTCTTTCATGCGCTTGATGTTGTCCCACTGAAGCATACTACCTTGACAGAACATTCCGATAGACAGCTTCATTGCGGCGATGTACATGTACCAGTCGAGTATAGACAGACCGCCCAAAGTCTTACCGATCTGACGGGGTATGGTAAGGAATCCATTAATGCTGTTATGGAACAACCATGCCTGAGCTAGGTTAGCTCGATTGAGAATAAACGGAATACCGTCAGTACCAGAACTCACTATTCGTACAACTTCCCTTATGAAGTACCAATAGTTGATTTTGCATTCGTAGGCTATTCGTTGCCGCAACTCTTCCGAATCATCGTTGAGATTATGTGGGTCTTTTCCGATCAAATCTCTGTCATACAAAGACAGGAAGAACGTGTTGTTCCTTACTCCCATCTTGTTGAGTTGGATAGCCATACGAAGGAAGCTGGTATTTGGGGTCATGGTGTCTATATACACTCTATCCCGCAAAATATCATCTTTGAATAAAATCATAACTTCCTCGATTGAAGTCAAAAACAGCCTGTAAAATAGGCATAAATATCTTGTACTTACCTAAAAAACTAAGTAGGTCAGAGGTACCCCATTGATGGGTACCTCTGACCACTCAATCATGCTCTGAAGCAGGTATTGAACACCGACTTGTGAACACCTTCTGACGTTACTAAATCGTCTCCTTGGGTTAGTATACAAAGCTCATCAAGCATCTGTATAGCTCCCTTGTCAACCAGTCCGTCTATCAGGTCTAGCTTGGTCAAAGTCTTAACAACTCCCTTATCGATAACTTCACCATCGACGATAAGATCAGTCATCTCCTTAGACCAGTCGTGAATCTCTGCAGTACGATCAGACAAGTTGAGTTTGTCACCGGTGTCTAACCGAACTGTAATGATCTCGCACTCAGTGTCCTGACCTATACGCCACACTCTATTCTCCGCTTGTTCCCGATCAGCTGAACGATAAGGAAGGTTACAGAACACAACAGTGTTGGCTTCGGTCAATGTAACTCCAGTTGCCATGGTCTGGATGGTAGCAATGAGAACTCTAACAGATCTATCCTTCCTGAATCTTGTCAGGATAGCAGTAGACTCCTTAGAAGTATCACCGTACATGAGAACAGGATTAAGCCCTAATGTCTTACACCTAGCGGCAAGGAGTTTAACTGTCTCGACATAAGTCGTGAAGAAGATAACCTTCTTGATAGAGTTGTTCACAATATCAAAGATGTCGATCTTGTTCATTACCTTAGTCGTCATCTCACTCCTGATGTTCTCAAGCTTACCAAGAACCTCTCCCTGTATACACAGATCAAGGTACTTGATCTTGCTCTTGCACTCGATGAAGTTCTTCTGCATCACCTTGTTGGTTATAGCAGGGATAAGAACTGTCTTCTCGTACTCATTAGCCCAGACAACATTAGCAGCACACTCTTTGCTGTGTCTGTCATAACCGTTCTTGATCAGATCGTCTACGATATCTCTCCACTTGGCATAGTCGTCAGTAGGAGCAATCATCGCATTGTTCTCGAAGAACGAGATAACAGCTTCCCACCACTTCTGATATTCAGGCATACGCTTAGCGTGATAGGACACACGTTCCTTAGCGTAGTCCATCAACCTCTTCTTGACATTAGGGATAGTGTACTCGTTGCCACCATCTACCTTGATGTTGAGAGTTGAGTGTTTCTTCTCTGGTAGAGTGTAGACATCTTCCATCTTCCTACGATGCATCATCATGTCAAGACGAGCGTGAAGGATATCAGTAGCTAGAGTGGTATTGACTCCGAATGCCTTAATGAATACTTGCTGAGCGAACTCATCAAAGAATCCGTCGATGATCCTGAGAAGAGGAACTATCTCAACGCCTACAGCTTTAACAGGTGTTCCTGATTGAAGAAGTATGTGTTCGCAGTTCAAGATGCTCCTGAGTTCTATCAACCTCTGAGTCCTCTGACTTTTGATCTTCAAGAAGTTGTGAGACTCGTCAACAATGATTCCTAGCTTGGTCTTCTTACGAAGATACTTAAGAACATCGTCAATCTTGTCCATTGCATCATAGTTGAAGATGAAGAAATCAGCGTCCTTGGGAACATCTCTACCCGTCAAGAATACTCTCTGCTTTCTACGGTAGAAATCCTCAATGTGTTTAAGCCATACATCCTTGAGAGTTGGTTTAGGAGCGATAATGAGAACTCCATCACAACCAACAGACTTCATGGTAGCAAGAGCGGTAATTGTCTTACCTAGACCACATCCAAAGGACAGGAGTTCTCCGGACAAGTGAGCTCTCCTTCTACGAATGTCATACTGTTCGATGAACTCTCTTTGCCAATCGAACAGCTCTACCTTCATGTCCTTATCAATGCGAGTCATGTCAGTATCGCAGAGAGGATCACAATCTCCTCTAAGATCCTTGATCCAAGTAGATTCGATGATCTCATCTATCAGTGACTGTACTGATCCACCTCCACCTGCTTTAGTAAGGATGTAAACTAGCTCAGGTATGAAGAATTTGTGTATTCGAATAGATGCCTTTCCGAATACCTGCATTCCCATGAGTTCATAGATTCTCTCGATGCGATGAGAACCGTAGATTTGCATGACCCTTTTGGAGAACCAGCGGTACGGAAAATACTTGATCTGTATGAACTGTCCTTCATCTGTAACGGTCTTGCCCCACCATCCACCGAACAGTCCGCGAACAGGGACTTCCATCGGTTTATTGCCGAACAGACTCCTAATAGTTTCTAACATCATCATAAATAAGAACTCCTAGTTTATACGATGGGGCAAAAGAAAAAGAATAGGAAGAGCAAGGGATCCGAAGACCCCTTGCTCTTACCAACACTTAGGCTTTCAGATTAGAAAGACGCGCATTGAGATCATCGTAGGACAAACTTATCATAGTCTGCTCTTCGAACAGAAGCTTGACCTCTTCTTCTGTCAGAAGCCCCTTACTGACGATGAAGTCTGTAAGAGTTTTGACCTGAACAAGTACATCCTCGACACGGAACACTGTGTCTTGCAGAGTTCCGCCTCCGCATCCTGCAGGCTGTCTTACGGCTAACCATCCCATCGGACCCATCCGGCGATCCTTGCCAGTTAACCAAATGGCACAATCGCTGATCGACATCAAACATCCGGCACGAGTAATCGTTTTGGCCTTGCATCCACGCATAGCGTTGAGCAAAGAGAGTATACCGAACATATTGGAAGTCGTTCCTCCAAACTGAAGTGAATAAGTGGCGAGAGTAAGATCCACAATGTCGTTCGCAGTCGCATTGTTGATCAAACTGCAGATCACCCCAATATCGTTCCCACCTGTTTCATTGAGACCGTCAAAGATGATCGTTATCCGCGCAGCTCCTGTCTCCTTGTCGATGACCTTCGACACGAGGGGTCTACGTCTGTCGTCACTTGGACACAACACGTTCTCTTGGGCTTTTATCGTTGGGATGTCAGCCTTAGGTGCGAGACCCTCGACTGCAGCGTCAACATAATCCTTGCTCGCTCCGGCAGGGAAGAACATATCGAGAAGTGCTTCCTCACATCCTTCCAGGGAAGCTTCTCCCTGGTTAGCGAGCCCTGAAGTCAGATCCTCCGTACCGGAGGTAACTGTTAGTCCGGTCATGGAGTTAGTCTCCTTCAGTTGAAATTACCACTTGAGGAAAGCGTCAGGGGAAGCGGCCTTCTCCGGATCAACCGGATTCTCTTCCGAACCGTCACCGTCACCATCGGCAGAACCGCCATCGCTGGTGTCGTCGCCGGTCTCACCGTCGCCGTCCTCAGCCTTGACTTTCTTCTTGCCCTTCTTGACGGCCTTCTTGCCCTTCTTGCCGCACTTGCCCTCGGTGTCACCAGGCTCGCCGGCGGGATTTCCATCACCGTCGCCATCGCCATTGCCGCCACCGTTGTCACCGCCTTCATCCGTACCTGGTTCAACGCCCTCAGCGCGGAAGATAGCAGCCGGGTCGAGCTTGATCGGCTCGCCGTCTACAGGCTTCTCGGAACCACCACCGTCGGTCTCGCCGCCGTCAACCGTATCATCGGAATTCTCGTCCGGCTTGCCCTTGGGGTCCTTTTCGAAGTCAGGATCAGGGTTCTGACCATCACCCTCGTTGCGGAGAGCCAGGCCCTCCGTGGAGGCCATCTCGGCCAGCATGCGGGCGCGGATGATCGAGCCCGGAAGGAACAGGTCCTTCTTTTGACGGAAGATCCTGCTAGCTTCGTCGCTGGTCAGGATACCTGCCGCAATCATTGCTTTAACTGTCTTGTGCATATACTCCACCATTTTTTCTGATGTTTCGTGAATTGCTAACGACTTGCCTGCATCACAGTGACTTGAACTGTGAAACATGAACGTCGCCAGATCTTCTACACGGCGGTTTTTGCTAAAGAACCAAAGGAAGGTTCCAGCAGAAGCCACCAGACCACTTGCGACAGTAGTCACAGTGGCTTTACAACTGTTCATTCGCTCAAGAAGTGCTTGAGTTGTGAACACACAGCCGCCCGGGGTATCGATTCGAATGTCAATAACATCCTTCTCACTAGCACCATCCAGAACCTGGATCAACTCCAGGAACTGGTAGATGTTAGATATAACTCCGGTTATCTGTACGTCGATGTACCTACCCTCGGATCCATCCGGCTTCGGGCTGAATGTGATCACAGGGGCAGTTCCACCTCCGAACGGACGCGGCATGGTAAGGGGTTGTTCTTTGAGAATTACCATTGTCTTACCTCTGCCGATCCTTCCTTACAGCCCGAAAGCCTGGTCAAAGACAGACACTCTCGCTCCGTTAGCATCGGCGAAGCCTCCTCTAACTTTGTGTAGTACCTTATCCCTGACGATCACTTCATCGCAGCCAAACGCATCAAGGACGCGCTGATCCACGACTTTTGATTCCATACCGGAATCGGTGAACGCCTTCGTTGCTTCAAGAAATTCCTGACGGTTGCAGCTGACATCGATGCCAGCATCGTTAACGTTGAGTGATTCCGTAGCGGCATCAAGATCACGGAAGCGCTTGGAGGCTTCGACGTAACCAGGGCCGTCAACGGCGTCAAAAGTGAACAAAGCGAGCATCCTCTTGTAGGTGACTCCACCCTCACGTTTAGTGATGGCTGTAGCTGCCCTTAACGAGAAGGAGCAGTTACGGGTAGGATCCTCGAAATTGTCAATGAGACTCTGCTTGAAAGGACCAGACGGTTTCACATCTCCGTACAGGATCGTGTAACCAGACTGCTTGTCTTCCTTGGCGTAGATCCTCGTGAAGTGGTGAGACACCTTCGTCCTGTCAAGGTAAAGAAGTCTCTGAACCATCTTCTTCGGATCGACATCGAGGAGCGGGTGACCCCATTCTCCCTCAAGGTCTCCAGACTTAAGGTTCATAACGAACCTAGAACGAGGATCCGTGAGGCACTCCATAAAGGACTCACGCTCGTATACCATGTTGTTGCGCGACGCCGTCCCAATAAGGGACAGCGGTATGCCGGTATACACCCCATCTTTGTTCGGTTTTAAAGCTTTGAGCTCACGTCCACGGAATTCAAGTTCCGTGGAGATTGAGAAAATGACGTTTTCTGCCATTGAAATCTCCTATTGACGCAGCATATCTTCGATCATACTGCTTGACTGGTTCGGTCTAACAAGAGCAGCGTTAACACCATCGTTGAAGTAGGCTCCGATGATTCTAGCACTGGTCGACCTAGAAGCGTGAGCAACGTCACTGAGGTTGATGCGCTGGTAGGGACCTCTCATGTCCGTGTTGCGGTAGGCAACGGTAAGGTCGTTAATAGACCTTGAGAGATGCGCAAAGATAACCTCGTAGACAACATGGTCTACTGGAAACTGGATCCCGCACGTTGCAGACACACGGTCGAACAGAATAGCCTGATCCTCATACGACATGGCTTTCATCACATTGCCGTACTTGATGTACAGCATCCAGACGTAGTAGGCATTCTTCTCTTCAACAACAACGTTGGTTGTCCGCATGAACACATCGCCATTATGGAAAGTAAGTCTAACAATCTTCTTTCCATTCTCTTCAATGGTCTCAATGTCGGACGGAATCATCTCGATCATTCCGACTAGGAACATACCAGATGTGACTCCGTCGACTTCCATATCGAAAACTCCGATCGTCTTGACAGTATCAGTGATACTGAGACAACCGTAGGATTCAAACTTCTCCAGGATCTTGACGATGCAAGTTCCACCGGTGAAGATGACTTGTCCGCCAGGTTTGTCCTGGCGGAACTTCTTCAAGATAGAAGGGTCTCGCATAAATCACTATCCTTCAAAGATGAAATCGAGCATTGAGTAGCGCGGCCACAGAACTGTAGCGGTGCCACGAGTGTCCTTGCGATCATGCATCGAAGCATTCGCTGACATATCATTGTTATTAGACGCACATAATTCCAGTGGTTTGTCGGGTTGGATCAGTGCTCTAACACATCCAAACTTCCTGAGTTCGGGTTCACCTGGCACCCAGAAGGTCTGGTCATGGTTGTCAGCAGTGTAGTCGATAACAGACTTTGTGATCTCATCGAACAGCAATCCTCGGGACACAGATGGGAACTCTATCGAGAAAATGTTGGACATTGTCTCGAGTCCACCCAGGAACTGAGAGTCGTCGAACACAGAAGTTGAAGAGTGTTTAACTACTCTCAAACCCTTGCGATCGAAGATGATCAGGAAACTGTTGTTAGCTGTCTTGAGATCGACAGTGTCAACTGTCAGAGACCTTGACTTGGCAACTGCCAACCCAGTGTAGTCTCCTTCAGTAGTTCTTGCAGCTATCAAGTTGTCGAACTCGTTAGAGCAGCACTTCCTGTCAAGGATCATCTCTGGTTTGTAGGACTCAGCCTTGAACTTAAGGATGTTATTGCTCATCAGCTGGAACTCTTCAGGCAAATAAAGTCTTCCGTCTATTACAAGAAGATAAGACTTATCTTTACTGTACAACTTGTTGGTTGACAGGTTGTCAATAGTTCCAGGAAGATCTGCAAGTTTAACGTACTCGACTTTGCACTGACCGTCGAAGTCAACGATGACGATGCCACGACTTCTATCTGTCTGGTTCCTTAGGTACCTTGCACCATCAGTCAGCCTGGTAACAAGTCCATACTCGGCGTTAACAGTGTGAGTTGGTAAACAACACAAACCATTAACGAAGTAGAGAGAAGTTGTCTGATTGAACCACCCAGTTGTCTGATGAAGAAGCAAGTCATCAAGAACAGTCTCATGGTTCCTAAGAACAACTCTTCCAGTATCTGAGTTTAGGGAGATGTACCTTGGAGCAGTTGAGTCCCTTCTGCACAAGTACCTGAGTCTCAGGTTGTCAAGCCGAGCTCTTGTAGTCTCGTCAACCCAAGCCATTTCTGGAGGAACTTCAGGATGTTCTACTATCCAAGCAGGATTGATGTCTTCCGTGTTGGAGAACTTTGGGAAGGTGAACTCTATCACTCTTCCAAGTGTGAACATACTGGAGAGACTCCTGGTAGTCCTGATGAACTGCATGCTGTCAAGAACAACCATCGTCGGAGAGTGATCCGAAGTGGTGAACCATCCGTACAAGAGAGCATCAGTCTCCCTCAGAACAGACAGAAAATCTGTGATCGACTTGAAGTACTGCGGGGCGTAGAGGCCCGGTTGTGTACCACGAAGGCAAAAAACTCCTTCGACATGAACTGTTATGTTTGCCATGTAGGCCCCTTATTCCTTTTCTTAATGTACCCGTGTCCCGTTGACACGAATGATGACGTCCTCCACAGGAGCGTCTTCAGGAACTGGATCATTCCAGAAGCCTCTTCCGTCACAAAATGGACACTTGGCTGTGTCCGAAGCACTCCAATCCCAAGGTAATGCTATTGTGTCAACCACAAGATCACCTGGGAGACCTATGAAAGATAGGATGAAAGTGAAAGGTCCTGCGACTCTTCCACCGGAGTTCATCTTCTCATCGAAAGGTGCTTTAAGCAGATGCCACCTGATATGCAAGGACGGATAGATACACATCGGGTAGTTAGGGCAGCTCTGCCTCTCTACTACTTTAGTGACAGGTTCGAGGGTCACAGGATCGACTGAAGTCTCGTACTTGGAAGGTAGAGGTATCCTCATCACTGAGAAGCACCCTACAAAAGTGAGAAGCCAACAAGACGAAACCAGTTTACTTAGCTTTCTTAGCATTGGCAAGTTCCTCCTTGAGCTCAGCATTCTCCTTCTGGAGTCTGCATACTTCATTCTGAAGTTTGACGATGCTCCGCATCTGCAAACGGTTGTTGGTCATGCGTTCAGCATAAACAGCAATAGTTACGTTGTCACCGTAAATATCATGCTTGACATCTCTTGCTTCGTAGCGATTCTGTTTTTCTATCTCATCTGTGAGAAGAGACACAGTCTTCTTGTACTCTGATACAGGGACTGTACGAACCATAACCAGTTCTGCCGGGGAGCTAGATCTCCCATCTGAACAACAACCGGCGAGCATAACTGCAGCAATAAGACCAAATGCAAAAGTTTTCATTATGTTTCCCTCCAAAAAATGTTAAGCGGATAAGTTAGACCAAGGGTAGAGCGGATGCTGTCCGCTCTACCCGGGTTAGGTTGATCAGGCATTCTCACCAGAGTTGTCGTCAGTGTTAGCCGCACCACTGATGTCGTCAGGGTTCGGCTTGTCGACAGACTGCTGGTTGTCGTCCTGCTGTTGCTGATTGTCATCGTCAGTGTTGGCGGGAGGTGTGGCGGCAGCTACAACACCATCAAGCGCCTTACTGATAAGGGCAAACTGCTTGTTGAGAGCGTTGAAGAGGCCGGAAGCAGACCAGCTGAAGCACATGACACAGTCGATGGCACTCCAGAACTCAGAGTTCTTGACCATGACTTCGCTCTCCGTGTCGGTGTCGCGAAGCAGCGCTTCCTTAAACTTCCGCATCACAGAGACGAACTTCTTCTCGACCTTCGCAGTCTCCTTGATAACATCAGCGAGTTTCTTGGGGTCGTACCCAGTGGCAGTGAGAGTCGAGTTGATGAAGGAGTCGTCGCATGCCGTCCAGATGTGATTCTCGTTGGCATCACGGAATGCCTTGTAGGCATCCTTAAGCTCCTTGAGGAACTGCTTGTCTTCATCAGACATGTCTCCACTGTTCTTCTTGGCAATGTCCTTGATGATACCTAGGTTCATCTGATCCGAAGACAGGAACTCAGTATACTTCACAACGTCATCAAGAGCAACAAGGATGTTGTTGCACTGGAGAAGCTTGAATTCCATCTTCGTCTCGAAGAACTTGGTCTTGTCATCATCAGACAGACCCTTGATACCACTGATTATTTTCTCGCGGAGAGCGCTGTTCTCCTCGACGTAAGCGTCGTAGTCGGTAACAACACGGACGAGATCTTCACAGTAGCACTCGAGAGCAGAAGTCATCTCGGTGACAGAAGCATCGAAGCTCTTCTCGATAAGACCAAGGATCTCTGCCTTGAGCTCACGGTTCTCGGAGGGATCTTGGGAAGGAATGACTACACGACCGAGCATGCAGTCAAGTCCCCCTTGAGTCTCACCTTCATCCTTCGAGTTGAGGAAGTCGAAGAGTTCGGCTGTCAGTTCATTGCCAAGAAGCTTTTTCCTAACAAGTCCGCAGTTTCCGTACACTTCAGCACATTCCAGGATGTGTGCAGTGTCATGTTCGAGCTTATTGGCGTAGGCGTCAAGCGACTCGAACTTTGTAGTTGCATTAGGATTCATTTGTGTCCTTTGTTTGTACAAAAAATAAACACCCCAAGAAGGGTTAAGCTGAGCTCGCGTATATTAAATTACAACGTTTCACGTTGGTAAAATATACGCGAGTTCTCAATGAACTTTTACGACACGTACAGAACTTCCACAGGGACACCAAGGAGAACCTTGTAGGTGTCACCTGTCCTGTACGCAAACTCAACCACCACAGTTCCCATCTGGGACTGAGAAGGTTTCGGGAGGTAGTCGTGAGCAATGGGCGCAGCACGATTAACGTTCTCGACGGATATCCACTTACTGTGAACATCCGAGTCTGTTACAGATCTGTACCTGAAGTGCGTCGGCATCGCCGCAGCTTCTTCATCAGCAAAACTGGTGTACCATGTGTCTATTTCAGGATTAATGATCCTGTTGTAGAACATCTCTAGGAACACTTCAGTGTTGTTGAATCCGTAGCCGTTCCTAAGCGGATAGAGTTCATTCCACTCTTCCTTCCAGGTCAGCGGAATGTAGTACGTACCGTAGTCGTTACCGTTCGCGTCAGTCTTGATCTCACAGACCACATAAGGTCTGAAGACATCGGACTGAGGAGCGTGTCTGCCATAGACGTTATGTCCGTTAACAATAGTCGGATCAAGCAACTCAGTGCTACCTTCGTGCAACAGCCATTTCTCCATGACTGTGTTGAGGGAGAAGTTGCCGAGTTTCATCGCGACTGTCTTGCTGGCGGTAGCTCCACCAGAAGCATCCTTGAAGTAGCTGAGAGTCATGTTGTAAGCAGTCGTACCATCGAACACCCAGTTCTCAGGCATGTTGGCGACCAACACGTATCCGTCTTCACTCGGTTCAGAACCGATGAGTTTAGGAGTCGCATAACTCTCATCGTAAGGAAGGAACTTGAGCGTGTACTTCTCCGTGGCATGATTCCACACAGGGATGACGCACAGTTTACGGAGAGTATTGCTAGTTCCTGTTACAATGCGAACTCTCTTCCTGCAGGACATGCAGGCTCTCGAAGGACGGTTCACAGCAGCGTTCCAACCGAACTTGTTTACAGCGTAAACATAAGTCACACCATTTTCGAATGCGGTCAAGTAGCCATTGTCTCCAGCAAGAGCGTACTCGTACGACATAGTTGTCGAATTGTACGTCCTGATAAGGTACTGCTTGGTAGGAGAAGGAACCTCAGCTGTCTCAACGATGTACCTGGTATCCAGCATCGTGGAGTTGACAGGCTTAAACTCGTTCGTTGCAGACGGGAAGAACTTGAACAGAATGTCGAACTCTGTTCCGACAACCGTGCCGTTGACCTGTTCCAGACCATACTCGAAGTAGGCAATGCCCTTGTAGGCACTGATATCAAGCTCAGTTCCGTCATCGAGACGGATGAACGGCCTGATGTCAAGACCAGAAGCAGTTGTTCCCTTGGCAACATCCCACACATCGGACACGTTCTGGGCATTACCAAGGCGAGCATTGAACTCGACTATCTGTCCAGACGTACGATCGAAGTTCTTGAACGGGGTTCCGGCACGGACTGTGAGTTTAACCGTTAGCACTGTACGTTTGGTGTCACCAACCTTCTCGTATACCGTGAAGTCAACTAGTTCACCTGTCGTGAGAGGAGCCTCAGATGCTCTGAGATAGCAGGACTCAGGAAGGTGGACGTTGTTGAGAACGTTCTCACTGTCACGGTGGATGGTGATAAATTCCCCACGAACAAAACACTTTGTCAGTTCAGGAAGTAGAGTGGCTTTGTCTTCCTCCGTGATGCGAACTTCTTGTTTAGCTCCAGTCTCATCGAAGTAAACAGCCAGGCAACCAACATACAGATCATACTCACCCTCCGTCTTGATGCTTGTGCGAACAGCTCCAGCAGCAACGTAATTCACAAGCTCTTCCGCATCGGCATGCGCAGATGCGTACGAGTTAGTGCAGATCGTCGTGTTGACACCATCAACAAGTCTGCTGATAGTGTAGCAGAGTGTACCATGAGCATCTGTCTGTCCGTAGAGCATGAGCTTGCGGTCAGGAGTCAACTTCTGAATCTGCTTTCCGCTACCGAGTGTTATGTCCTCGACGAACAGCATCATCTGGTCGTTATTGTAGTCAATCGCTCTGAGGAGATTGTCAACACCGCCAGTGAAGTTGATAGGAGACAGATGTGACTTGTAGGTAGGTATACCGATATAGAGTCCTGTCTCAGGATCCACCGGAAGTGTCGATTCATCATCGACGCTATCTACAACTAGAAGCGTGTAAGTTCCGTACTCAGGAGTAGGATCGTCCACAACAACGAGAGTCTTGGCTGCAGGCACGTATTTACCATGCTCAACATTTGCTTTGTCCTCGTTGTATGTCCAGACATTGGGTTTGTCCAGGAAACGTTCATCAGGTCCAACCATCGTCGGATCAGCCATGATCTCTGCGTACGAAATCTCAGAGAATTCAATTGTCCTGTCTTTGCAGGTAGCAGTGAAGTAGGTCTGCGTCGATGACGGCGCAGTACCTCCTTTACACTGCTCGTACTCGTCCATGTCCGGATCGTACAGCTGCGAAAGCTTGATAACCTCCACGCCGTAGTCACCGAACAGTAGTACGGAGTTTTTGCCTATGTTTGCATTAGTTGCCATTGACATGCTCCCTATGCCGGATGTCATCAGACGGGGTTACCATCTTCACTAGGTGATCAACCAGCTGTTTGATTCTGCGTGTACCTACTACGATGTTGTGGTATGCAGGGTAAACATCCAAGAACCTGAGATCGTTGGCGGTAATGGACTGGTAGACAACATCGGTAGCCTTGAGACTGTTGTACGGAGTCAGAGCAGCCTGAGCCAGGAATGTCTCCTTATCCTTGTACGGAACAATATCGAGAGTACCATCGATGAGGTCTTTGACCATAGCCATCAGGTAAGTAGAGTAAACCTTATGAGACTTCGGGATGAGTGCAAGGTATGGACGCTCAGGAACTGCCTTTCCGAAGTATTCCCTGACACGATCCATCTTGCTAAGGTCTAGTTCAGACTCAGCTTCTGCCTCAGCATCAGCATTCATCACGTTCATGACCGAGATAGGAACTTGTGTACGAACCATGAAAGGTTCACCGTTCTCATGCTTCTCTCTATCAGAGATGGTCAGAGTACGATAGTCCCATGTGAAGTCATGACATACCTTACCACCAACAGACAGAACGCTCAAGCCATCGAACCAGAACGGAGCTATTCCGTCCCAGGTCACCTTGTTACCGATGATGAATCCCTTAGCACCAGTTCCACTGACTAGTTTGTCAGTAGTCGTGATAACTTCGAGAGAATTGTTCTTCTCGTTAAGGTAGCTGATATTCTGCACGTTGGGAGAAAACTCTCCTCTGTAGAATGCAAAGGACATGTAGTCGATACCACCTACAAGGATCTTACCATTAAGGAACAAGATCTCGGAGTTCTTCCTTACGACCTTATTCTTCATGTTAGCCCCAATAGGCTCGAATGCATATTCCACAGGAGTTCCGAATACTCCATGGTTATCACCCTTGTAGTCGACGATGTCGAAAATCTCAGCAGTTGTTTTAACTGCTACTTCCTCTTCATCGGCTGGGTTAGGGATGATCTCCACCGTTACGAAATCGCCTTGTTTAAGCGCATGGTCCTTAAGACAGACCTTGAGCATCCTTCTGTCGTACTCGAAGAAAGTGAACTCAGGGTTGTCAGTTATCCACTTGCCGTCTATCTTCAGGTAAGGAGAATTGGTGTAGAACCTTTCAGTAAGTCCTTTGAACTTAGCTTCGTAGGTTTCACCGATCACCTCGACATCTGCATCTGCGATCTTGATACCGTTGACGTACACCAGAGGATAGAACTTCGTGTAATCCAGATCAGCAAGAGCTGTAGGAACACGGATAGGAATGATCTGCTGCTCGTCATCGTAGACAGGATTGCCTTCTTCATCCACATTGATAAGCGGACCATGTAGGTCTGACGTTACCTCGTAGGTGGTCACCCTCTTGCAGATGATCGCCAGAGTGTGGTAGTAGCCGAAGATCTTGATGTAGTCCAACATCTTGCGATGGCTGAACTCAGGACACCTGTAGCTATTGATGATCGGAGCGTCAGCTTCTTTGATCACGCCATCCTCGGTACACTCACGATTGAGTCCGCAGTACAGACACTGGTTGGGATTGGTTATTGTAACACCAGGATGCTGTTTAGCTTCCAGTGCTCCATCTGTAACCTTATCTCCTGTAGAAGTGTTGAGCTGGATAGCAGTGAAGTTGGAGGAAGTACCTGTTTCCAGACGCATCTCCATAACTCCCTCAGGAATATCAGATCCTGCTGAGGCAGGAATCTCAACCCATTCACCTGTAACATCAAGCGAATAATACTTCTTACCAGCCAAGAATTTCTTCTCGGTTGGAGGTCTGTAGTAGACTTGAGCATCTGCTGGTTTAACGGTGGAACCTACTCGGCTAAGCATAGCTGCGGCGTAGGCACTGTTGTCTTCCAGGTGTGCTGCAGTCCAGAACTCCATGTTGTACTGGATCTTGGACTCATCGTTGATCAGGAACTTGATGATGTCGTCATCGCTATGCGACACGGAGTATAGAAGGTCGCAGTAGTTCGCATCGCGAACCAAACCCAACTTCTTCTCATGAGTCCTGACGAGAACTCTCACCGTATATTCACCAGCGATAGCTCCTGCAGCGATAGCAGTCTGATCAAGAAGATCCTTATCTATAGAAAAATCGTTGTGCGTCAACTGATGGTAGTTCTTCTCACGATCACACATGTGGAAGAGGACTCCGCTCGTTGCTGCAACGAACCCTCTGTCGATAGCATCATCTGTAACGACATTCGGGATGATGTATATGTCGCATGTGTTGTAAGTAATAAGGTGGTTCTTGCTGTTGCTGTTCCTCGGTACATGGATCAGTAACCTCTGTTGTCCGTTGTTGTTCGTGTAAACTGGAGGATTCTTACCCATATCGATCTGGATGTCAGCGATGACATCTAGGTCGATGACGTACTCGATATAACCATTGATCTTCAGGCTGTTCAAGTAGTTGCCGTACAGCATCCTTCCGTTATAGAAGGCGATAGTGGCTGCATTAGGCACAGGATCCTCACGGTAGATCTTGATGCGGTTCATCACATCGATATCCAGCTGCTTCACACCGATTCCGTTATCAGCAGTTCCATCGGAATCGATGTACTTGGAGAAGAACACGGCAGAAGGATCAGCGACAGTTGCAACAGAACCATCAGGGTTAACAACATCAAGACATTTGTGGAACATAGCTGCATCCACAGCAACTAAAACATGATCTCCCTGAGGAGCTTGCTTGATGTAGATCCCACCTCTCCAGAGGAAAATACCACTGTCGCTATACATCTGGATGTCAACCAGTGAGCCGCTGCAGTACTCGGCAAGTGATATCCAATCGAGTGCATTGAGTTTGATCGGCCTGAACTGATTCAACTCTACCGAATAGACGTAGTACTGATCTGAAGAAGGTAGATTGATCTGTTCGAACTCACCTGTCAACACACCAGCTGCTGTTGCGTACTGTTTAGTAGAGATGTCATTACCGTAACCGTCAGAAGAACCAGACGAGACCTCGACGATCCGGTTAAGGATGCGAGGTCTCGTGTTGGTTCTATATTCGGAGTACGGTTCATTCCAGACTCGATCGAAGACGTACTTCTCCAGCTTGGAGACACAACGCCTTGTCATCGAGAAAATGTTCATCTGTCAATACTCCCAAGTAGGAAGCTGGAGGAAATCAGATCCGATTCGAACTTGAAAAGTTTCCGTTTCATGTCGGAGAACTTGGTAAGTCCAGAGAAGATCGGATGTTTGAATCCATGAAGAGTTGCGAGGATGTTGTGAACGAAGTACGGCGGATAGTAGAGCGCCATGATCGTGGCGTTGCGATCCATCGAAGACCTCGACATGAACCTGACGAAGTTAGTTCCCGTGAACTTGCTCATCCGATCAGGACCGAACTTGGCGATAAGCGCACAAGCCATGTCGAAAGTCACTTCATTCTTGTCAGCAAGGGCAAGCTCCTTAGCCAGCTTCTGTCTGTACTCAGCAACAGGCTCTAGACGAGTCTGGATCTCCTGAGGAGTTCCTAGCCACCTGCAACGGAAGAGAAGAGAAGGAATCTCTTCACTGTCCTTTGTGCTCTGGAGTTGCTGAGCCATGTAAAGTGCCAAGATGGTTCTGATGAGCTTCTCTTGCTCGATGTCAAGGTTGAACATCATGCGAAGAGGAGACGTCAGAACGAAGCTGTATGCATCGAGCACAACTTCACTCATGGAGGCATTCAACCAACCATCAGAATCGTTGTACGACATGCACAAAGCACCCCTCGAAATAAGCGATGCAAGCCTCGGAGCATCCTTAATTTGTAAAAAACTATTATATGAATCACGGGAAGAGGATCTTCCCAGGATTGGGGTGAGATTTACCCATGCGTTTCTGTAGGATCGAGGCATGTTCTCGGAGATGAATCTTCCATCAATTGTGATATCATCCAGAGTGAAGATGGTCGGTACGGAGTCGTCCGCGTCGCTCAAATCAATGAGCGTAAACAATGACTCCCACTCGTCGCTTTCAATCACTTTTGAGTAGATATCTGCAAACGCGGAGGATACGGTCATCTTCACATTGGATTTGATTCCATTGAAGAAATCTTCGCCGAGGACAACACTTGGATGCTTGACCATGAATTTGGCCGCTTCAAGCGCCTGATTTTTCAGATCCAAGGCCACACCGAAAGGTGTGTCTGCTATGGTTTTCTTTTTCATTTTTCAATCCAAAAGAAGGTCCAAAAATCTGTAGTTTGAAACACAACTATAGTATCGTTTGAACCAAGAAATCAAAGGAAGTCAATATGGGCGCAGTACAACCATATCCTCATATTGAGATGCATGTCAGAGACGAAAGCATCGCAACCATCCTCGAGATGGAAGTGATGCCGCTTGACAAGCCTCTCTACTTCATGAGGACCCAGAAGGGACCCGTCGGTAAACCGGTGTGGTGCCCGACTTACACGTATGCACGTCTGATATTCGGCGCCGATACGTTCAACAAGCTCAGCAAGTACTGGAGCGAAAACTCCTACTTCCTGCTGAAGACTCTCACGATGAACGGTGCGTTCCTGATGCGCTGCTGTGAAGAGACCGCGGTCAATGCCCGTGCGTATGTTGAAGTCGGCTACAAGGAAACTGACGTTCCTCAGTGGCAGCGTAACAGCATCACTGGACTGTTCAACCTTAACCAGTTCGGAGCCAAGATCCCGATCAACGCTAAGGGCGAAGAGTGCGGAATTCTCGATCACGACATCGTTCTCACGTACAACGAGTCGACGGATACGTCGATCGTGGTCGGCAAGCAGTACTACTACCGCAAGTACGGCAAGTATATTTACACAGCATTCAAGGATGCAACTGCAAGCAGGAACCTGGTTCTCTGGAAGGGAATCGGCGACCCTGAGTTCCCTGTCAAGCTGCGTTCCGATGAGGTCACAGCCACTGACCGTGCCAAGGGTCATCTCTACGTTGAGACGTCCGAGAATGTTTGGGAGCCTGTCGAGGATGACTCGGCTTCGCTAGCTACCGACAAGTATTACGCGTTCCCGGTGTACACTGGGTACGAGGCTGTTGTGTTCAACCAGGACGCCGAAATCGCTGAGATCGGTGTTTACTACACCCGCACTGCGGATCTGACGTCCGAGTACGAGTATCCGATTCTCGACGTCGTTCAGGCTGGCGACGCTGTCGCTTCGAATGGCGATATCACCCGCACAACGACAACCGAATCGATGACTGCGGAGACTGAGTCTGCTCCTGTGGCTGGTCGTGAGTACTACACTGCTCCGGCTGAAGTCGGTGGTGAGTACACTCCCGTTGGTGAGCTTGAAGAGTTCACTGAGGGTGAGACCTACTACTACAAGGTCACGACGACCACGACTTCGTTCATTGGCAACTACGGCAACAGGCTGTATCTCGCTGGTGACAAGCTCGTCGCTGGTGTGGACATGGAGCCTCAGGCTACCATTCCTGGTCTCGAGCTCGTGTGGCGTGTTACGCTGCGCAACGCTGCAGATGAACGTGATGACGACGATCCTACCGAGGCCAACGGTTACATGTGGTATCCGGCTCTCACGATCACGGCGACCTCTCCTGGTGAATGGGGTAGCACGTACGGCTTCAAGCTGTACTACGACAAGACCCAGAACACGATCGCTGGTGTCGAGAGCAACGGCGCTGTCACGTACAGCTTTGCTCCCGTCGAGTTGTTGGAGAACGACACGGTTCCGACCGCCATCGTCGATGCGTACGGCGAGCAGGTTGTCAACGGTACTGTCCGCACGGATGTTATCGACAAGACTACCGAGCTTCCGCTCAACATCGCCAACCTCATCCCGGCGCACTACTCTGGTTCCCGTGAGCTCCCTGTCAACATTTCCTGGTTCCCGCAGAACTTCGATACGGTTGGCAAGCTGATCATCAAGAAGGAACTCGCAGCCAAGGAAGCGGCCGCTGCTCTGTTCCCGGATCTCTTCAAGGAGACGGTGAATGGTGAGACGGTCATCACTCCCAAGGCGTTCATCGAGGACCTCCTCACGGATGTAGAGACGATCGATGCGGACGTTATCGATGCGACGGCGAACTGCGGTCACATGGCGAACATCGTGTCCTGCCGTGCTCCGAACAATGTCCCGTACTTTGCGTCGTATGTTCTCGGAACGTATGATGAGGCGAAGGAGGCCGCTAACACGACTCCTGACGTCGTTGACATGAACAGCGATTCCGCGTTCTTCCTCAAGGGTGGCGTGGATGGTCCGATTGACGATGCTGATATCGAGAGGTACACGCGTCGTTACATCGATGCCGCGATTGCTGGTACTCATGACTACCTCATCGACTACCTCCGTTGCCCGTACAACAACATCATCGATACCGGTGTTTCGCTTCCCACGAAGCGGAAGTTCCTGGACTTCATGGGCGTCCGTGACAACCTCACGGTGTTCCTTACTCCTCAGCAGATCTGGAAGAATGTGGATGGTACTCGTCCGAAACAGCTCTCCAGGTTCGAGGATGAGTCCATCGGTGCTGCTCTCCGTTCGTACGGTCTTCTCATGCGTGAGGATATCGAGAACTCGACCGAGGCTAACCGTGCGGTCATCTTCTTGGCGCAGGGTCTCTGCACAGATCACGACTGGAACAACGGGCTCGTTGCTTCCACGCTCTGGATCGCCCTCAAGAATGCGCAGTACCTCAGCGGTACGTACATCAAGGCGGAGCCGGTCGAGAGGCCGAACTCTGAGATCGACTGCTACGACAAGGGTCTGACCTGGACGGCTGCGTCCGAGGAAACTCGCTCTCGCTGCTGGAATGCTGGTCTGAACTACGCGCAGTACTTCGATATGAACGGTATCCACTACGCGTCGGTCCGTTCGATCTACAAGTACGACACGTCGGTGCTTTGTGATCTCGGCACGGTTCGTGCTGTCACGTTCTGTAAGGATATCATCCGCTCGGAATGGACGGTGTGGGCTGGTTCGAAGCGTAAGGCTGATGACCTCAACGCACGTATCCAGAAGAAACTCAACGATCGTCTCGCGGCTATGCTCAACGGCAAGTACACGGCGTCGGTCCGCGTGTATCAGACGGATATGGACAAGAAGTACGGTTACGTCCGCCATGTCGACCTCGAACTCGAGTCGCCGGCGCAGAACCGTGTGTGGTTGGCGACCATCATCTGCAAGCGCGAAGGTTTCGACCCGAACGCTGAGGACTAATCTGAGAAGAGAAAGGATGGTTAGTTAACTATGCAAAACTTTAACAAAGCAGAAAACCTGGCGCTCTCGAACGGGCCCAGTCTCGTTGGCAGTATGGAGCAGGTCGGCCAGCTCGGCCTCGGCATCAAGCCCGGTGCACTTGACGGTGCTACCCCGCTGGTGCTTCCTCCTGCTGTCGTTTACGTCACGCATCTTCCCTCCATGTGGAACAACCCGCGTGACGGAGCGCTCGCTCGTGTTGTGAAGTCTCTCTTCGAGACCCACGCGAAGAGCGTTTCTGGCGTCGAGATCGGTTACACGATGGAGTACGGTCAGCAGCCCGTCGGACACGACGGACAGCAGATGGATGCTCCCACCGTGTCGAAGCGTACGGCTGTCCAGCCCTCGTTCACTTATCCTGAAGTCACCGGTAACCTCTGTTTCCGTTGTCATCAGCAGTGGATTTGGGATATGGCTGATCCGGACACGCAGATTTCGTTCGCGAGGTTGGATGCGAACCAGATTCCTCCGTACACCATGTCGGCCTACTCGGCGAGCCTTATCGTCCTGCAGTTCGACCAGACGTACGCTGCTCACCGTTTGCTCGGTGCGCTCTATGTCTGCAACGTGATGCCTCAGGGAACTGGTGAGTTCGGCGTGAAGCGTGAAATCGGTCAGGCCAACGTTGTTGACCGTGCCATCACGTACACGGGTCTCGGTATCGAGAACGCGAACATCTACAACCTCGGCAAGACGATTGCTGCTGGTCTGGCTCTCCGCCAGGGCACGTACCTCAATCCTACTGATCCGTATGGTGACGGACTCGGTGAACCTGACATGTACACGGACAACGGATTCCATGGAGACTCCTTCTCCGGATTCGCCCGTGCACCCGGTAACGCTTGGGCTGGCAAGTCTGGTCCTAGTACCATCTCCGGAGCAGACGGCACTGAGAACGTCTAATACGATGACCGTATCCAGTCGGAACCTGAGTCCATCCCTTGCGGATGGACTCAGGTCCTTCTTCTTTTTTCTTTTGTCTTGTGGTTGTTCGACGACAATCCTATGATTTAATTAAAAAGAAAGGTTTACACAATGTTCAAGTGTGATTCCCTTATCCTCGACAATCCTCAGTACAATCCCGCACAGGAAGGATTGTGGGACAGTATAGTCTACTTCTTCACCACGGACAAATCAATTTCCGAGAAAATAGGAAATATGCTTTACCAGATGAGCAAGATGGACGATGATGAAAAGAGAGCAATTGAATCTACCCACATCGATTACAAGATGGCTTCTTGCTCTGACTTGAAGAAAGTTATGTCATTCTCTGGTTCTGCAGTTGACTTCGTCATGGCTAAATGTCAGAAGTATGAAGGTAAGTCATACGCTCTTCTCGAAGACGATCGTCAACAGATGCAGGAAGAGATTGAGGGTGAAGTGAGTTCGTTCAAAGCTTCTCATGACTTTACTGCTATTGGTGACATCGTCAAGAACGTGAATGCTCAGGAAAACAAGACTTACGCTACTCTCGGATACACCTTCAACAATCTGTACGATGTTGCCAAGCAGTTCAAGGATGCTCAGTCCGGAAGGCTTGCTCGTATGAAGAAGATGAAGTTCATCTCCAACGTACTTGGGTTCAAACCTAAGGATGGAGCGCTCAAAGTTGTTCACGCTGCATCCATCGACATGGCGAATGTTCTCAACTTCGCTATGACCTGTTACAAGTACACGGACAAGTTCTTGTTCATGACTTACAGAGAACTCGAAAGACAAAAATTAATTTGATCTGTTGTATCCCACCGTAGGGTGATGGCAAGAAGCCATCACCCTACGGCAGGTATTTTTTATCGCTTGATCAGCCACCCGTCTTCTGGACGGCCTCCTGTGAACGACACCAGCTGGTACTCGTGGAACCGAGAAGCTAACTTGGCAACTGGGCCAGGTACTTCATCGGCATCCATGGAATACGCAATCCTGTCTTCGTTGATTTCCATTGTCATCGGCTCTAGTTTTGACCTAGAGTCGTTAACCATGGAATTCAATGCTGACGGGATATGGATCCCTAGCACAGTGGTCATTGTATCCTCACCCTCTCGTAATGTCCGGGTTGGCGGACATACGAAACCGAACCATCGGGATTAGTCACCGGTACGAGCTGACCAGGAACCCAGACTTGCTGGTATGCCTCAACAGGACGAACCACTGTATCCAGTGGATAGTACGTGTAAGGCGCAGCTGTCACAGCAGCCGGAGCTACAACCGTTGTCGTGGCAGGAACCACGGTGGTAGCAGGTACAACCGCAGGAGCAGCAACTACGGTAGTTCCACCGTAACAGTACCCTCCGACCATACTGCCCACAACTCCACCGGCGAACGCCGGCCAGAAGTTGCGACCTCCGCGCCCCCACCATGAACCGTGGTGATGATGGTGGTAGCCACCGTGATGCATGGGAGGACCAGGACGGAATCCACCGTGAGGCCCTCCATGAGGACGGGCGAAAGCGGTGACAGCCGCGATAGCGACTACAGCGAGAATCATTATCTTCTTCATTGTTTGTTTCCTTTCATGAGTTTAGTATTGGTTACTATTCTCGTAATATATAAGCGACGAGTATTCATGTCCATACAAAAAGAACAGAAGGTAAGCAGGGTAGGATTGCCCCACCCTGCTTACCAACCGTAGACACCTTACATAGGTTCTTCTTCCTCTTCACCAGTCTCCTCAGGATTAGGGTTCTCTGCGGATGTCGGAATATCTCCTTTAACGAGATGTCCGATGTTCGCAATCCTCCTCTTGAGGTTCTGCAGGTACAGGAAGATTCCCTTAGCATAGTCAGCATCAATCGCCGTAGGTTCAGGTATGTCAGCGATTGCCTGTACACCAAGCTTGGGAAGGAACTCACGAAGGAGTTTGGACGTGATCGTCGCTCTGATAACAGGCATGCTGCCCTTAAGCTCATCATCAATGACAATGTCATCAGAGTAGATGATAGTCACGAGTTTCTCAATCATCTCGGCGAACGACTGGATCTCCTCGAAGTGAGCCTTCTTAGCAGCCATCTGCGGAGGAGGCAGATCTACTTCAAGAGACCTGATGACGTCGTTAACCTGACGCTGTAGCGCCTCGTTCTCAACATCCTCAGTCGTGTTCTCATCGAGGTTCTCAGGTTCACCGTCCTTATCCTTACGGATAGTTGTCCTGATGAGGTTAAGGAGTTTGGTGTTGGAACTGATATACAGCGAGATGAACTTCTTGTTCGTGGGTTTAATGGCAAGCTGCCAACCTGCAATCGTGTTAGCGAAGTACATGTTGGTTGTGGCCACAGACCTAGAGAACTCGTTCTCACTTAGCTGATTGAGCACAGATGCCGGTAGACCACCGAGACCCATACCGATCCAGTTGTTCAGCTTATCCAGGAGGTCAGTGTCAGGAGACTGTGCATTGCCATACACCTTCTCGTAGTTTACGGAAAGGTTGTCTGTAGTACCAGCCATCGACTTAGGAACAACTTGAATGTTCCTGTTGACCATGGATTCAGCTGCAGTCTGCACCTCAGTAGAGAACGAAGGTGCATACTTGGACAATGCCTGACGAACAACTGCTTGTATCGTCTGGATAGGGTTGTTCTCTTTGTCGTCGATATCGACTTCGATCTTCCTACGTACAGTAGCATTCTCAACAGCAGCCATAAGGCGTGCTGTAACTAGCGTTGTACGAAGGGCAAGCATCTGAGCAACATCCTCAAGGAACGTCTTGCCTGTTCCATTCTCACGATGGTCGAAGCAGTAGTAGACCATCATTGGTTCCGGAACGAAGATCATAGTGATCCTGTTGTTGGCAAGGAGGTTGGAGAACAGAGCTTTACCAACAGCATTATGCATGTTGATGTCAAGTCCAGTCAAACCATCCTTGCTGAGACGGGATTCGAGAAGCTTATTAACTGCAACAGTGAAGACTTCTGTCATCTGCTGCAACATGAACTCAGGATTAGACGTCAGTTCGGAGAAAGAAGTAAGGGTAGCGTTACCGTACACTGCCTTGGCTGCTGACATTGCGAGTCTGTTGGTGACGTCAGTTGATCCTGTTTTGAAGAAGTTGTTTCTTCCTCTGATAGGTTGTCCGTTTTCATCGACAAGTACAAAGTATCCGATGTGGTTCTTGTTGTCTCCAGGAGCACATACAGGAATGACAGAATCAGAAGGGAGCTCCAGTACGATAGGAAGATCATCCTCACCTACCTTGATGTTGTCAGAGATTGTCAAACATCTAACAGGAGTCGTCTGGAATCCACCAGACCTCTCAGGATCAAAGCCAGTAATCTGGGCTTTAGCATCCTTCAGGAGATCCTTCAGTTTGTCTGAGTTGTTCAAGTAGCCCTTGGAAATGTGCGACAAATCTCGGGTAACGATGACAGATCCATCATCGTGCTGCTTGAGGAGTTTGAACGTTCCGTTAACCAACTGCTTGACTAGATCTTGCTTGGAGGAAATCGTAACCGTCTTGTTGGACTCAGTAGAACCGTCGGTGTACTTGTGGGTTTCGAACCACTTGTCTGCACCGAGACTCTCGAGAGAGGATTCCAACTCAGCTTCAAGACGTTCAGCAATAAGGTTACGCTTGTCCTTAGGAGGTTCAATGTACAGAGCCTCAGTACTAGAGACGATGCTGTCACGAGACTGCCTCAGATCCTCGTGTGCTGCAAGCACATCTGCAACTGCATTCTGAACATCGAGCTCGTGTTTAGGAAGAATGAGCATAGCCCTAGCACCTTCCTCGAAGCCTGCAGTAGCAAGCCAGGCATACAGACGCTGAGCCAGATGGAACTCATTGTTGAAGAAGTTGTTGAGCTTCTCCAGAAGGTCACTCTTGATCTCAGGAGCAAGACCTTCGTAGTTCATCGTGATGTTGATCTTGTTAGTCTGCAGATCCTGAGGAGACATGATCGTCGAAACGATAACACGCTTCGACATCTTGATCTCAGGTGCAACTATCGTGAGGTTCTTGAGCTCTTCGATCTTGGTGTGCGTGTCGTCAGCGACTGACTCAAGATACGAACCAACCGAAGCTTCTGTAGGGACAGTCTTCTTAGGCGGTTTACCTGTCACTACAGGCGAAATACCAGCCATGTGGCGAAGCTCGTCAGTCGAGAAAACTCCGTAAGTGGTGGAGTCTGCCGGGGTCTTAGTACCCACATCCTGAATCTCAGAAGAACTCACGATGCCGAGTATTCTAAGGAACCTGGCAAGAGACCTCTTACGAGGTTTATTTTCATCACTATTTGCCATGATATGTCCTTAAATTTTTAGGCCAAATTCTACAGGAGGAAAGCATATGCTTCTCACCAAATTGGCGAACCAGGAGGTTGTAAACTTCCTGAGAACCGTTACAATAAAGAATGGTTATTTCGCCGACCAACTCCTCCAAGTGTTAGTTAGACCTCCGTATAGGGAAGGGCTTCCGATCGAGCGTAATCCGTACTACATGCATCTCACTGGCCAATACATCCTCAGGGATGAGGTCAATGCGACTCTCACGGATCCGCAGACTGGAGTGAAGTACACTCAGACTTACGGTACCACCTTCTACATCACCAATGAAGACGGTGTGCAGGTGAAAGTCAAGAACAAGCAAGTCTACACAGACGATGCGTTCGATGAAATGATGTACGTCACATCTCTCGATACCCAGGAAGAGATCCCGTTTACTAGAGAGAATCTGCACGGTGATGCGGCTAACGCAGCATCAACCGTACATAAGAAGACACTTGAGGCTTACAAGGTTCCTGGTAGGTATTTTGACATGCTCTGCAAGAAATACCCGAAACAGGTAGATTTGATAAAATCTATAGTATATCTTGTAGATCCGATCAAATTATCTTCAGAGGAGATCGCTGCTTATGGCAGTGATCTTCCTACCACTAACGATCTTCGTATGCGGGCTGCAATAGAGGCAGAGCATCTTACTCTTCTGCAGTACGACGACAAGATCCTTGAAGACCGCGAACGCTACGACATTCTCGACACTGTACGTGCAACACTCAACATCCTCCGTCTGAGGTGGGATGTTAAGGAGTATACCTTCGAAGAGAACTACGCCAATGTCCACTGGGCAATGATGTGGAGCCTACTTCCGTTGGCTATAGTTGCACAGCGCTACAGCAACATCCGTAGTCCTAGCGTTCATTCCAGTCATGTCTGGGATTACCTTACTTCTAAGGGACTCGACTCGTATAGAGGTTATCTTACTCCTGCACAGGAGTTCTTCCTTTACAAGAATTTCCAGTTCTTGAAGGATAACAGTGGTCAGCACAGGGTTCTCAACATCCTGATTGACAACCTTCTTACCGAGTACAATCTACACATCGAGTCCAAGACTGTGGTGATGGATAAGACCGGTATCACCAATGAGACGGATATTGGTACCAACTACTCTGAGCAGTGCGAGCATTGCTCGAGAAGGTCTATTTGCTACAAGAACATTACCAAGTATGCTTGTAATGAGTTCGTCGGTATTTCAGAGACTCTAAAGCCGATACCGATTATCCTCAGTGAAGACCTTGCAGGTGTTCGTAAGAAGAAAGTACTTGAGTTGCTCAAGACCAGGTACGACTGCGAGGGTGAGGAAGCTGAACAGAGGTATGACCGTTCGTTCATGTGGCACGATGCGGCTATCGACAGCATAACTGCCGAGTTGGATCGCGAGCAGACGATCGATACCACAGGAACAGTCGAAGAGCTTGAAGACGTTATTCTCCGTGAACATGAGTCTGGTCTAGAACCAGTCTTCAATGATGGAGTAGTAGAGTCGCAGAGGACAGATCTTCGTCATGTACGCAGTTCCTACCTCCCGACTAAACTCCTCGAGATCATTGAGGATCCTGTTGAGCCGACATACGACGAGATGTTCACTAGGTTCGTCACGGACACGTTCCTCCATCTTGCACCTCAGATCATCAACGGCTCTGTTAGTACCAAGGTGTTCGAGTCTTACTCGATGATGATTGGTCAGGATGCTCTATCGTTTATCTTCAGCTACGGAGAAATGCTGGCGGCTATGTATCTCGGGTTCATCCGTGAACAGTCGCCTGATATCGTCGTGGACTATCCTGATGAGAAAGGCGAGTACACCCAAAGGTCGTTCATCTCCAACTTCAAGGAATATAAGTCCTTTGAGTTCAAGATTCCCTCTACTGCTATCCTTAACACCACATTCAAGCTAGGCAAGCCTGTTAAACAGCAGGATCTTGTTGATGCCTGGAGCAACATCGACGAATCACTCAACGAGCTGGGGAACTTTGTCACAACGGAAGACGAGTCTCCTGTCGATACCAAGAAGTACTACATCATCTCTGGTGGTGGTTATGTGCTTGCTGGTAACAAGGGATACGTTGCTGAGTGGGAAGATGGAGTCGAGTACTTCGAGTTCAAGACTCTCAAGGATCTTGCAGTTAACAAAGACGACTCTACTGAGCTCATCACTATCAACGGTGAAATTTATGCCGTTAGTGTCAGGGACAAGATCTCTGATGAGGACATCGCCAACTGGGAAGGATTCTCCAATGCTTACACCGTACTCGGAAAGTATACGTACAAGAACAACGCGTACATCTATTACGAGAACAACGGTGAAATAGCGATCGTTCCCAAGTACTTCAGGTGGCACTCCGATCACTTGAGTGTTCCTTCCTACAGGACGTATGACGAGATGATTGCTGGTAATCCAGATCCTAAGCTTGGTGACTTAGCAGTCATCTGGGGAGTTTCTGATGATCCTGCTACCACAAGCGTTGATGAGCGTGTTTACATTTATGCCCTCGACAATGTCGGATCAGGCAAGTCCTGGAGACCAGTGATAGCAACCGACCAGTGCGAAGTCATTCAGGTTCCGTTTGAGTATACCTACAACGAAGCCTCTGGTGACTACAGCATCAAGGTTATGAAGACGACGATTCATGCGCAGAACGATGTTCTCAGTTTTACAGATATAACCTTCCTCACTCCTGAGGATGAGGTTACCACTGAGGAACTCACTGAGTATCAGAACTTCGTCGCATTTGCTGACTCTGCCAAGGCAACCAAATACGATCTCTGTGAACTGGAGCATTACGTCAACGTTGACTGGATCATCAACAACTTGTACGTTGAGATGCTAGGACAGATCGACAGCCAGGCTCAGCTTGGAGAGTACATCGAGAAGATGTTCACCATCCTCGAGAGACTCGACATGATCAGAGCCAGTGCTGGTGATATCAGAACCAAGCTTGCTGTTACTGAATTCCTAAAGGTCATCCTCGTGGACAATAGCAAGAGGGAGTTCAAGCTTGTTAACGTTGGAGACAACGCATCTCCTACATACGAGGACTGGTTCCAGTACAACCAGGAGATTGGTAACTCGATCCGCAAGATCGACTCTGCTATCAACTCCACGGAGCTCTGGAACGAATTCTCGATCAAGCTGTACGGTGCTCTACTCAAGGGATGCGGACTTGCTTATGCCAACATCTCTACAGACAAGACCAAGTACAACAAACTTAAGGCACTCATCAAGAGTCTGAGCAGTTATCTGATCAACTTCACAGACGGCAATTCAATCAGTCGAGTGAGCACTGAACTGCCCCACATTGCCGAAGATACACACGATCATGCTCTGTCGTTCAAGTCGTTCATCGACATGTCCGTCGTGACTGAAACAACTGACAGACCCAAGACCGGAGACATCAATGGTGATGAGTATGGTAGGTTGTTCATACCAGTAAGAGAGAGGTTTGCTGTTGACGACGACGTGATTTACTTCCATCGTCGGTTCCACACTGACATGGACAGCAACGGTCAGATCATTCCGTACACCGACGACGAGTTCAACGGTAGCGGAGTTGAGTTCGTGAGAGACGGCACTATCATCAAGGGAAGTGACCTTAGCAAGCATCCTTACTACTTCTTCGTCAATATGAAGGATCTGGTTGGTGCTTCCGAAGACCAGCTGGTAAGAGCTATCCGCATGGAGAACGATGATCCCAGCAGGACTTACAACTGGTACTACCAGATCGGTACTAAGGTTACTAAGACAAAGATGGTTCCAACGTATCCTGCAGATCCCGAGGCAAGTGCATCAGAAGCAGCTGTCTACGAGAGTGTTGCTAAGATGACAACATCTTCTGAGGTTGTCAACTCTGTTTCTTACAATAAGGAGATAGAGTATGAGGATATCGAGTGGAGTGATCCTGATTTCACACTTAGCAGCACAATTGCTGTTCTTGAGAAACTGTCTGCATATCTCAATCTCTACACTAGGAAGTGGGCTTTGACTTGCAGGTCTGACGTAGAACTGCAGGAGATAGGCTACCTGCTTACCGAAGACGAGAATGGGAATCTCGTGAGAGACAGTGCTCAGAAAGATCATGTCTACGAAACACAGTTATAACTAAGGAACACAAATGAGCGAAGTCGCATACAAAACATCAATCGTCACGACTACAGAGTTGGGGAGAATCAATCAGCTCTCCGCTACGGTTGCGACGAAGTTTCTTGTTCTCCCTGACACTACTCTCAACAAGAAGTACAATGTCCTTACGGAGGCAAGCATAACGACGTTCCCTCGTATTCGATACTTCGGTATCGGCATCAAGGGTTACGCCAACATCTCCTCGGAGAACAACATCGCACAGCCGTATCAGCCTTCACCGTCTGACATGGATCTGTACGAACCCATTCCGTTCAGATGTGTACCAACACCACTCAGTCAGACTGAAGCTGCCAAGTACCGTATGGTGACCAAGGTTACACTCAACGGTAGGACGTACTATCAGTACTGGTTGAAGTTGCTGGAGTTCGAAACCGATCAGCCCAAGTTGACTACTGTCACTGGTAACCGTGAGGTTGCGCATATACTCAATACCTCGAACCTCTATCCGACTCCTACCAACCTTACTGGTACGGACGTTAGTAGCTCCATCGGTTCACGCAGCGAAGTGTCGGTAACGGCCATTCGCCGTGTGACTGGTGAAGAGGTCTGCGAGGTTATCGGTGTTATGTATGGCGGTGATCTCCGTCGTGCACGGATCTCAGAGTTCGGTCTGTACTCTGGCATTGAGAAGGCTCAGTGCACTCTCGATGGTATCCCATACACCTACAATGAGGCCGCGTATGTTCAGCTCGCTTCTCACATGTGCATGATCGGTCACGATCTGTCCAGTGTGAACTCGAGCATCGACGAACGCTGCGTCATCCAGACCGGTGCTGTGATTCAGATCTAAAAAGACTGAAAAAGAATAGGCAGACTGGGTGGCTCGAAGCCACCCAGTCTGCTTCTCTTTTTTGTTTTGAATCAGTAGTACCTTCTCGATCCAACCCAGAGTTTACCGTCGGTGGTATTCCCATAGTTGAGCGAGATAGCACCATCTTGAACTTCGCAAATCAGTCCATAAGGGACAAGCGCAAAGTTGCTGGCATTGGACGCTTTGGTCCTGGCTATCGCCCGCATCAGGAAGTATGCGGTGTCATTGTTCACGGACCCATTGTCATAACAGCACGACACGATCTTGCCATCGCTGCTCCAAGAAGCTGCGTCGCTGACAGGCTGGTTACACCAGGTGATGATGCGTGGAACCTGGATAACTGCAAAATTCCTGTCAACAAGCTGCAGTTTAGAGGAGAGCTGCTGCTCAACCGTAGTCGCAGTTGTCGTCTTGGATCCATTGATCGTCTTCTGAGTGGCCAGATACTTCGCGAAGAAGTTATCAGTGGCTTCCCAAGTACCAGACACGTCGTTCTTCCATATCGGCGGAATCGCGCGGCTATAGATGTCCATAACAGACGGATCGGATATCGGATCAAGGATCCTCGTAACCGTTCCGTTGATAACGACAGTGTCCAGAACTTTCTGAACGACCGACTTCAGCGCCTGATCGAAATCTTTGATCTGATGCAGGGCGTCTCTTGTGTTCTTATCCATGTTACCTGTTACCAGGTCATAGATACCACTCAGGCTGGAAGCCGAGAGTTTCCATTCCAGATAATGACTAGGTGTCGAGTCAATCAGTTCACCGGACAGAACGTGCTCATTGAACTCATCAACGATCATCTGGTGAAACGCATTAACTGCGCCAGACGGATGGTCACCAGACACGGTCATGATCGCTTTGAGACGATCACCTACCCTGTCATCGCTGATGTTGGTCACAGGACCGACCACAGCCTTGATGAGATTCTTAAAAGCATTACGGTCCACATTCTTCAGGACCTTAAGCTGACGATAGCAGACAGTGATGAACTTCTTGACGTTGTCCTCAGCAGGGAGCAATCCCTTGAACGCGTTGACTGCTTCTGTTGGAGACAGATACCTAGGACGATCATCTATCACATACGCTTCTGCAATCGGAGAACCATCGGAGCTCATGAACTCCTGAATGCTGAATCCAGTATTGTTGAGCGTGTGGTTAATCGTCTTGGTCTGATCGAGACCGGGCTCTGCCCATTTCGGCTTCTCCTTAGGTTCAGGAGATTTGGCAGTCTTATCGCTTGTGCGTCCTCTCGGAGTAGGCGCAATAGTCTCAGGCTGATATCTTCCGGCTACAGGTCCACGTTGGAATGCAGGTGCTCCTGCTCCACGATTCCCGGCATACCAGCTGCTACCACCTGCTGCAAATCCACCTCTCTGGACATAGCCACCAGCACCCATCATCGGTCGATACCCAGGAGCTCCAGGATTGACTATCATTCCACCACAATATCCGCCACCAACCTGATATGCTGCTTGCTGACGAATATACTGGACCATAGGACCGATCAGGTTATCGTAAATCAACTTCTCCATGTGCTGCTCACCCTGTATCGAGGGGAGCGACGCAATGGCATTCTGGACGAACTGAGCGAACTCAGGTCCGTTCACCTTACTCATGATGAAGTTTGCCTCCACCTGAGTTATCCGCTGCTGAGCCAGAAGGTTGTTGACAACCTTAGGATACATCTGACATGCTAGCTGATAATAAGGATGACTTTGATCAATCATGATGCGTTACTCTTCCTTTAGTCGAACACATGTTCCAAGATCTTGGAGTGTTCTTTGTTTTCAATGATGTTGCCTTCGTCGTCTATCTGCAGATACGGATTGATGGATCCTGTAGACACCGGAGTACTTGCAGGGATGTCCAGAATACTTGTTACCGCAATATGCGAAGGATGCGACTTCAACAGATGCGGCGGAATCCTTGTAGTTGTCCGTTTCTTCTTTCTTCCATAACCATACTGAGACTCGACAGAGTCCAAAGACAAGAATCGTTTACCTGCAACCGTGAGAAGGAGATTGTCTCCATACACAGATGGCTCAGGCCTGAAGATGGAAGTCATGCTTATCCAAGACGGACGTTGCGATGCCTTCCTACAGAACGTCTTCACTACCTCTGGCGTCAAGGACGCCCCGCGTTTTGAGTTGATGATTCCGTACTGCTGTGTTGTGATCCCACGGATGACTCCACCCATGAGTTGATCGAGACTACCGATCATTTTGTCATACAGGTTGATCGGATTGTAACTCACAATCAACTTGTCGATGTTGAAGAACATGTGGTGCAGCAAGTCATAAGTGTCCGTCACATCAATACCAACAGACGCTAGCTTCTTCTGCGCCACACCATCAAGCATCAGGTCGGTCATGTCCAAATGTGTCCAAGCGTTCTTGAGCACTAGTGCGTTCATCGGGACATTACGGTTCTTAGAACAGATATACCGACCGAGTGTGGTGCAGTAATACTCTGTATCATCTCCGATTACGTCGGCTGGAGTGAAGACTGTATTCTCCAGATAGATCTTGAACAGTGACAAGACCATTCTCTTAAAGAAGATGTCATTCTCCAGAAGCTTCTTGTTGGCCTTGAGGAACAACCCGTTAGGCAGCATGAAGTACTCATTAGCTTTGTCATCAACCAGTCCTTCGTGGACTACAGAGATAGAACCTTCGGGGATGTTGTACCACTTCATCGTCCCTCGGAATCCTTTTCGACATAGAGGATACAAAACCAGGGGGATGCGTTCCCCTTTCTTGCTTACTTGCCCCATGTAGATCTTAACTGTAACCAGGATGTCCCAGTAATGATTACCACTGATGGCTTCTAGCTGAACCTTGTCGGTTGACCTTCTACCAAAGGTTATCGGAACTCGCATCACCTTGACGATGATGGTTCCAGAATCAGTCACGTTAACACTACCGCGCTCAACGATTGGGAAGAGCGGGTAATATTCCGTGTCGTTATAGACAACGCACTCGTTCTGAAGATACGGGATCTCAACGTAGATGTAATACGGATCTCCCTGGAACGAAAATTCAAACCGTACTGTTGAAGTCTCTGTCCGTCGGATAGACACTTGGCCTTTGTGGATACTGTTCTCAATCAAGTAGTCCAGACGTTCTTCGGGTGTCAGAGTTCTGTACCCGATATACTGGAGCTGGTTGTTGAAGAACGTAACCGTCTGCCTGAACGCTGAGTCCAGGTACTCCGGTATACTTGCTATCTTACGCTTCCTGAATCCGTAGATCAGGTCGTCGTTGAAAGGCCGCATGGCAGATGAGATCCGTTGGGAAACCTCATTCAAGATATTCATTTTGTCCTTTCATTTCTTTTTGGCTTGTAGAGCTAGTGCGGCACTGGTCACGGTGGTTATCGCTGTCAGAACTGCGATGGCGAACTTGAACAAGGACTCTCTACGTTCATGATCGTTCTTCATTTCAGTTATCCTGCGATCCTCTCGCTGAGCCGCAAGCTTATCCTCTTTCGCATATCTCTCGACGTTCGCTGCATTGACTGAACTCCAGTATTCGTTCAGTCGTTTGAATTCATCACGTTCACGGATGCTGTCCGCTAGCTTGGCCTTAAGATCTGCGACGGTAGCGTCCTTGGTTGCGATCTGAGACCTCAACCTGTTGTCCGCTGTCTTCCTATCCTCTGCTATTTGAGCTTGCAGATTAGCAACTGTTTGATCGTGAACCTCTTTAGATATCATACCAGTTACTTGAATAGCCGAAGAGTTAACTCCAGCATCTTTCTTGGCAATGACTCTCTGCAGAGATTCAATCGAACTGGCAACACAGACAATGTCTCCAGATTGGACACGATAAGGTTCCTCGAGATCAATGTCTTTCAAGTTGATCGTGAAGACTGGAACAGTCGCACGTTCTTCTTGAAGATGATTACTCGGATACCTTAGGTAACAAGAGAGCGTAGTGGCTTCAGTGGTTACTTCACCACCTTCACCATCTATCAACGGAACCAATCGGTTGGAATGTCTACATCTGATGCATATGGTTTGACCCAATGCCTGGACATAGAGAACCTCGAATCGGTTCATCGGATCCTTCACCTCGAATACGAATCGAGGATCAGTTAGCTCAAAGTCTGAAGCAGACTCCTGGAGATCTGGACAATACTCAGATTCTGCCAGCATGTTCTTGGCGACTAGGGAATGCTCCGCAGTCGACACTGTCAATCCAAACTCTTCCAGCTTAATCGGATAGAGCATAAAGTCATCGTACGGGATCTGAATCCGTTTTGTCGGAATCGGAATGTCCTTGGGAGCTCCACCTAGCGTATCTTTAGACCGTCTTCCATTGAACTCTCTTTGATAGATTTCAACGAACGGTTTCTGTGCAGCTAAAGCTCTTGGCCATTTTGGTATGACTGTTTGTCTTCCCGTATGGTCTGTGATTACTACATCAACTGGACCCCAGTTGTGTATCTGCATCTCCTTATAGTAGGCAGGATAGAGAGTGGACAGTGCAAGACTGTCCACCTCTTGGGTAGTATAACCCATCTTAATCCTCCACTTGGGTTGCACGCACTGTAGTAATATATGCGTAGAATCCAAATGGGCACTGGTATAATTTAGGAGGAATATGTAATAAAAGAACAAGGCACCACTCAGGGCCAAAAGCCCTGAGTGGTGCCTGTAGTTATGCGATGTATCTGTAGCCCGACGGCGTTCCAGAGTAGGTCTTGTACTTGCTATCACTGAAGAGCGCATCAGTGACAGACGAGAACGTACTGACCTTGGTGTCTTTCGGCAAACTTCTTCCAGTATTAAGGAAATCCAGAGCGAAACCACGTTTGTACGTACCCATTGGAGTGGAGTTGCCAGGAAGCATAGACAACTGAGACGAGGTATATCTACCTCTTGTTCTCATGTTGTTCGTCTTCATGGTATCCTTAAGCACGAATGCCGAGTTGGCAGCATTCGATGCAGTGGAAAGAAGCGCTTTGTTCTCAGACGTATTGAACACGAGAACACGATTACCCTTAGAGTCAACCATGTGTGTTCCGTTCGTCTGGAACTTGGACAAACCTTGCTTAGAAGTAGGCGTTAAATTGCCCCAAGGCCCGGGATATTTATCGCCATAAGAGTTCCAGATCTTTCCGAGTTCAGCGGGACCACCTCTGGAGATGGCTGTACCTGCTTTCATCAGTCCGTCTGCTGTCGCAGAGACAGTGACCATGGCTTTCTTAATATCCGCTAATCCTGTCTTACCAGAAGTGTTCTTCAATCCGGCAAGCAAGCTGTCAGGACCAGTCATGCTCTCAGGAAGAAGTCCTTCAACAGCATTGAACACTGCAGGAGCACCCATCTTGAGAGCTGTGTCTCCAAGGGCAGAAAGTCCTTGGTTGAGAGCAGCCTTCTGGATACCTTCGAAATCACCGTTGACGATACCCTGAGCCAAGCCAGGGCAGCCGAGCATATCGTTGAGAGCAGATGTTAAACCATCCTTGAGTCCCTTGATAGCCCCATCGATGATTCCGAGAATATCAGGAATTGCAAATCCCTTCGATCCGGCAGTATTAGGACGTTTGGGGCATCCTCGACACTGCGGGAACGGTTCGCCAGAACAAAATGAATTACAGAATTGATCAATTGCACCCTGAACCATTGGACTGTTCATGGTGTCCTTGATCGAATCAAGCCAAGAACTTTCCGTAGGCACGCCTTCTGCATCGGCCATGGTCTGCAGGTCTGCATCTGTAGGATGCGTCTGCTTTGAAACGTTCTCGATCTTGTTGGCCAGATCAACTGCCTCTGCTGGAGTTGCACCAGCAGCTATTGCTGCCTGATAAGCATCTCTAGCTTTCTTCTCCGCAATACGTTCAATGAGGTCTTGCTTCTCACTGTCCGTCAAGTCAGCTACTGTTTTGACGGATTTAGCATCCTTAACATCATCGGCAGTAGCTTCACCTTTAGCGGCAGCAGCCTCAGCAGCTGCTACATCAGGAACACCTTCCTTACTTACAGGAACAGAGGTTGTCTTCTTATCGTTGAACTGGCCTATCGTGTATTCATGAAGTTTACTGGTAACCGTCTTGGTGTCAAGCGCTTTCTTGACGGATTCCTCAACCTTCTTGGAGTTGAGTTCAGAAACCCGTTTGAGAGCACCAGACAAACTTCCAAATTCAAACATGATAGGTTCTCCTGTTAGACGTTACAGTCGATGTGCATCCCTCGGAACAGCACTTTGACCATGTCTGCAGACCTTACTCTTGTACGAGGATCTAGAGACTGAAGAGTAACTCGGCCGTTCTCCTGCATCTGACGCTTGAAATCACCGTAAGCAGTTACGTCACCACCACGAACCTTCACTACTTCAAGCATAGTGTTCTTGAGACCACGAACACCAAGAGACTGAATCTCAGGTGCAGAGATAGAGCAAGCCTTATCCTCGCCTACAACCTGCCCTGACAAAGCATCAACTGTCTTGTCACGTGCAGGGACTGCAAGCTTCTTGTCCCATTCCTGCTGAGCACGGCGAATAGGAAGAGTAAGGACAAGATGCTCATCGTTGGTAAGATACTTGCGACCAGTGACTTTGTCCCTGAGCCACAGACGATGAGCCAACTTGAGCCCAACTACCTTGGAAGCATTCACGAGATCAGAGATCTTGAGAACCTTCTTCATGTTGGGAGCAATGAGGTTAAGCTGGTACTCTTTCTTTCGTATAAGTTCCATGAACTCAGCAAACTTGGTATCAGACATACCTCCAAGAAATTCTTTCCACCTCTTGGTATTGTCACCAGATGGATCCATGGCCGTCATCACCTTCAAGATGTATTCAGTAATCTTCTGACGCTTCTTCTTGGGATCTTTGACAGCCTCTGTAGCAGCTACAACTTCTTCGGACATTAGAAACCTCTTTCTGACATAAGCCCTCTCCTTTAGTGCCGATACTCTACGTGGATAGCCCTTCCGTCACTAGTAACAGTATCGTACTCCTTGACGTTGTGAGAATGTTCGGTAATTGCTCTCTTCTTACGTTGCTTGATAGCATCGTCAATAATGACGTAGCACTTACAACTTTCCGACTGAGCTATAAGCTGATCTACGCGTTTCCGCTGAGAACGGGTTAGACTAGCTTCCCATTCCTCCGGAGTAAGATATTTCATAAACAACACCTTAATTTTAAGTTACAAATGCATAAGATAGAACCCAAAAAATAACGAGCCGGGTTGTGCCCTAAGGCACACACCCGACCCAGTCATTTTATCAGCCAAGTTGGCGCTTCCTCTTCCAAGACATGAGCTTGAGAGTAGGAATGTCCGAGGAGAACGAGGTAAGCACCACGTTCTTGTAACGGATCTCAACGTTGATCACCGGGCGACCGTTGTCGGTCACGTTGGCTACAACGCTGTAATCCGTGAGATCGAGACGATCTGACAAGTCATGATCGAACTCCGACATAGCGGTTTCGATCCCATCAAGCAGATCATATTCGTTTTCATCAAACATTTCTACTGTCTGCAGCATCAGACTGTAGAGGGACGCTGACAACTTGGCTACACCTTGGGCAGGCGCTGCCGACTCAATGTCTCCTGCCAGTTCCGCAACGGCTCTAGCACGAAGTTCTTGAGCGAATTCGTCATTCAATTTCGTCATCGTTTTCCTCCTCTAAATCTTTTTCTGCGTCTTCTGCCTCTTCGAGGGCGCGGACCCCTTCAGGGTCATCGTCTGTTTCCTCCGGAGTGTCCTCCTCTTCATCGTCATCCACCGCAGTGTTGCGGAGACATTCGATGCAGAGCTCCGGATCAAACTCGATGCCTTCCGGGTACTCGGACGGGTCGTTGTACCGACCGCATCTTTTGCACTTCATCATGTTTTTGATCCTTTCTGGTTATGGTAGATTCACTAGTGTAATATAGATTTGAAATGATTTTAAGAATTAACAAAAAGAAAAGGAACGCGGGAAGGATCTACCCGCGTTCCAAAACCCTCTCAGTACAACATCCGACGAACTCTATCACACACGTGTCTACCTGTGCGCTTCATCAGACAGCTATGCAAGAAGATTTTTTGGTAAACAGATTGGATCTGTTGCCCATAACCACATAAGTAATACATACTTGAAATAGCACTGAATATTCTATAAATGTGGAATAGTATTTGATATTTTGCACTAATATCATTATGTCAAATAAACCCACTGTTAGGAGGAATCTATGGGAAGTGTAACTTATAGGGTTAAGGTTCCAAGCAAAGAATCTCTTGAACACCTGATGGCCACTTGGAATAGAGCTAGGATGCCGGTCATCAATGGTGAATGCGAATTGCCCGGTGGAACAGACCCGAAGCGCGCGCAGACGATTGACTTTGACAAGATGTCGCACGCAATCACAGATATTAAACCAGAGACTTTCGATCCGAAGACAAGCAGTGTCGCTATCGACGTTGTGTTCACAGGAAGGATGTCTCCTGTTATTGCAGATGCTCATGTTCGTGGAGACCTTAGGTTCGTTCCGCGATTCGTGACAATGGTACCGGACAACGGAGGTCCTGTACTCCAGCGCATCATCACTTGGGATGCCGTTACCCGTCCACCTGAAAGCAAGCTCTTCGATCGTCGACTTGAAGTCGAACGGCAGAAGATGCGGGACGAAGAGAACGCCAAAGACAAAGCAACTGAACTGAGAAAAAAGAAGGGTAAGTGATTACCTAACCTCACCTCTGCTGAGCGAAAGCTCAGCAGAGGTGATCTCGGTTGTTCTTTTTACTTCTCGAACACGATATCGATCAGATCATCTGTCGGAACCGGACTGTTATTGTCCATCTTGTCAATGATAGACGTCAAGTTGAACGACATCAGACGAATCGGCACTTTCGACATAACATTCAGAACCTTGCTCAAGCAAGCAACATCTCCGTAAGTGAACTTGCCGTCACCTACGATATCGTAACTCAACTGGCTATTGATAATGGTAGACAGTAGACCCCATCTGGTGTTGTATCCATCAGGAAGATCAACTGTGTCCCACACCTTCATAGCACGAGCAACGATCTTGGCCATGTGACTCATCTTGAGAACATTCATAGCCTCATCATTGGGATAGGTTAGCTTATCCAAGTTCTCGAGGTACTTCTTAGCTTCCTCTTCCTCCTTGGCCTGCTCAGCAGCTTCTCTGATAGCAGCTTCCCTTTCCTCTTTAGCTTCACGGATCTTTGCATTCTCTTCATCGTTGAAATACTTCTGCTCATCCAGAAGCTCAAAGGTAATAGGAGACTCAGTCGGAAGCTTAGCTGTCATCGAGTACAGAGATTCGGAAATCTCACCATCTGGTTTAATAAGGAGATACATCCCGTGGAGTATCCCAGACAGGGCAAGATCGAATACGATCAGTGCCCTAGGGAAGTCCACTGGCTGTGACCTTTTCTTTAGTGAGACATTGCACCTGAAATCCGTATCGATCAGCTCAGACAGGGCCTGCAGATCGAGTATACAGCGGGCATCGAATTTACGGTCATCTTCGTCAGGAGTGCCTTCAAATGTGCGAAGACATTGCTCCATTTCGGCATGCAACTTCTTGAGGTCATCAAGAGTAGCAGGTTCAAATGGCTCGTTCTGGAACAGAAGAAGTTGCTTGGTGTACTCAGCAACTGTATTGCCCAGAGTGGTCAGATGGCAGATGTTCGTAAGTCCGGATATCTGGGTAGTAGCTTCGATCCTGTTGAAGATCCTCCCAGCGGTTGAGATCATACGCAGTTCGTAATGATACTGCCTGAACGTATCCATTAGTTTCATTTGTGTTCCTTTCAGTTTTTGGTTGATGGACACAAAAGTAATGTATAAATAAAAGGATCATGACGGTTCTCCCCAGACAAAGGGAGAACCGTCATACTGGTCACATTCTCTGTTTGTTGTGATTAAACACTTGTGGATGCGTCCTTAGGCCTCTAAGTAGCAATCTTCACATTCGTTGTCAGGAAGTGTAACCTCCTCGCCCGCTTCAAGCTTGCGCATGATGCGAATACCCTCACGGAGTTGACGAAGCCACTTTAATGCATTCTCCCGACGAGCGCTCTCGATCTTGTCGTCCAGAGCACGGGCAATTGCTATATCCACGACCTTCCTGAGAACCTTGAGGACTGTGACCTGCTTCTTGTCGAGTCCCTTGGCCTGAATAAGCGCATCGAAGTGATCAGCGATGCGGGTGTACACGTTGAAGAGATCCTGGTTCGTATCGATCTTGTCGATGTCTGCCCAAAGAGCTTCAACCGTCTGCTTGAAAGCATCACTCTGCTTCTCAGCGATCTTGGTGTAACTCTGGTGGATGGTCATACCGGCATAGTAGCCAGTCGTTCCTTTGGGTGCAGTGATGCAACCAGTGAGTACTGCTGCAGCGGTAGCTGCAATTGCGATGAGTTTCTTCATTTCTTTTCCTTTCTACATTGAGTAGTTTGCATACTACTGTTTTGTCCGTTTAAATTATTACACAAAGTCATTGAGTTAGCAAAGACAGAATACTTGTCGTACTTGATCTCGGACGAGGCTATCGTAGAGAATATAGTCTTTGAGATATCTGCAATGACTTCTCTCCTCCACCTGTTGTGGAGCAGACCAACCAGGTCAGGTCCATAGGTAGTCTTGAGGCACATCTTGTCTCTGATGTCCTTGTACTTGACTAGATGGGTGTAAGGCAGGTTATGGTAGATACCTGTACCAAGTGCGATAGTGATGTCGAACACCTTCAGGATATCTTCACCATCTCTACGTTCTTTGGCACCAACGAACATGACATGGTCGTCACGTTTGTCGATGAACCAACAGAACACAGGATAGTCGTAGTCCGATATTCTACACATTCTGCTGGCGAACGTCTGAAGCTCTCTTTGTGACGGATGGATAAGAATCTCCTCGGCCTTGAGAGTCCGATTCATCACCTTATGGAAATACCTCTGGCAATCCTTGTAGGAGTAGATGATCTGCTTGTCAAGATCAGCATCATAAAGGTTGCGGTGATCCTTGTTCTTGTTGTAATCTGCCAATCTGATAAGGTAGCATTCATCATCAGATGTGGCATAGATGAAGTAGAGATCCTCGAAACTCGGGTTCTCATTGAACGCAACTAGGTCGAATGTCCTAAGTCTTGTGGCTTCCCGGATCAGATCTAAGGTGGACGATTTCCACCACATCTTGATCGCGGTAAAAAATCGCTTGAGCATAGAGCCCTCCTTATGTTATTGGATAAAAATGTAAAACCAGATCTGGGCTTTGTGCCCAGATCTGGCCTACAGTCATCACTTTACGTCTTCTTTGGCACTGACGACCTGATTGTAGTTGCTGAGCAACTCATGCAGTCTCGTCATGTACTTGATCACGAGCTCAGTGTACGGGACGATCTTGGCTCCAGCGGTCTCGAGGATCTTGGGGTTGTCCTTGACCTCTGGATGATCAGTCACATACCACTTGGTACCTAGAGCAGCAACTATTCCTTCCATAAGAGCTTTGCTTATTTGAAGCGCAGTGTCATCGTTGAACCATTTGAACAGGTCCACAATGATTCCCATGGAGATAGTCACTGTCCTGAGGTAATCCATCTCGTCAGGAGACCTAACCTTGTCGTTGTAGAGAGCAGTTGCCTCCTCTTTCCACTTGACATAGGTCTCGTAGACTTCCTTGGAAGATCCGTCAAACCTGAACCAGAATCTTGTTTCAGGTTTGTCATCGACACCAAGAAGGATCTGTGGTTCACCACCGTGTTCCTCAACACAAACGATTGTCCACAGAGGCTCTGTGTCTTTCAATTTAGGAAGGTCGGCCAGTTTGACTGTCTTAGCTTCCTGGAATCTGATATTCAGGTCTGAAGTAGTTGACTCTTGTGGCATGATTGCCTTCCTTCTCCCATACAGCAGATGGGTCGTAACCCTCGATAACACCAGTTGTAACCTTGAAGGTGTATACAGGGACATCCACGTACGCATCCGGATCAACGTAGATCCGCATCTTGGTCATACAGTAGACATCAAACTTGTCCTTCAGGTAGGAGTGCCACCGAGGAAAGAGTTTTACCATAAGCCGTGCAAACCTGCCAGCTACAAGTGTTGAAGCCATCACACTGAACACCTGAGCGTAGAACCGCTCTCCAGCATGTTCTACAACAAGGGACATGTACGGATTGCCTAGAGTATCGACTCCGTTCCTAGTAACTTCAAGTCTGAACCTAGGATAATGGACATTGCACTTGATCCTCTTGAACCAATAATCCACGTTCTTGAGAACGCGCTTGGTCATGCTTGTACGGCTTCCTCTGAGTCGTCCAGTGTAGAGACGCTCATTCTTCTCATTGATCAGACTAGCCACAAGTACAGCAGCGTATCGGAGCTTCTTGTAGTTACTGAGAATGAGAGCGGACTCAGGTCCCTCAAGGGTTAGGTCATCACCTACTTTCCTTGGGAACCATCGTCCGTATAGATCAGTTATCTGGTTCATTTCGCCCCAGCTATTGTGAACAACTGAGAATGCTGACCGAACGTAACGATTGCCTGATCCTTAGATGTCCTGCGCTTGGTGAGCAGAAGTTTTAGCGTTTCACCTGTCGCTACAAACTCAGTAAGATCCTTGAAGTAGAAGTGTCTGATCGTTGTACGAGACACAACCTCGTTAGGAACCGTGAACATCAGAGGACCGCCAATACGAAACACGCCGATAACCATCGTTGTCCCGATAGGAACACGTGACAGTTTACCGTTGCCCTTGATTCGGTCAATGTTGACTACGCTAGGCACCTTAGTGTTGCAGTGAATAACAAACACCTCTTCATCAGTAACAGGAGAGACATGGATAATGTCCTTGATCGAAGGTGTGGACACATTGATCGTCTGCCGAACAGCTCTCTTGTCGACATCGATAAGTTTCCTACCTTCTATCCTGTGGATGACAGTGCACTTCTCCCCAACAGGGAGAACTGGCATCTGGATGAGACCAGGTTGTCCAGGTTTAGGGCCGAAGGAGCAGCCATCCTTGATATTCACGGCAAGATGCTTCACAGCCCTGCCGATCCTACCGACATAGGAGGCTTTCATGTACTTCGGAACATCGATGGAAGGATCGAACTCAGGATCATCTGTCCCTATAACCTCTATCTTTCCACCTTCCTGGAACAGAGTGAACTCCAGATCCTCAGACGGGAACCGCTTGAGTATCTCGTTAGCTTCCTTGACAGATTCCAGCATGATCCAGCCAGTCTTCTTGTAGCACGCTGTGCCGATGTAATCGGGCATAGTGCACTTGGCAGGATACTTGTCGGAATACTTCTTGTCGAAGTAGTCAATGTCAGCTATCATCTCTTCAGGGACGTGCTTGAAGCGTTCCTGGAGAGCACGATTCTCTTCCTTGACATCCTCGATCTCCTTGAGGAGTTCGGCTTTTCCCTTGGCGGTTAGACGCTTGAGAGGAAGTGACTGAAGATACCTGGCCTGGAATGCCGTTAGATGGAACGATTTGAATCTCTCCATCAAGACTTTCACAGTAGACTCTTCATCCTTAGCATTACGGAAGATGTCGCATACTTCCTTAGCATGATCGACAACAATGACGAGAGCCATGAGTCGATGGTGCTGTTGCTTCAGGCTGATGAGTTTCTGCTTGAGTCCACCAAGTACCACGTTGAACCTGGCATCGCTCCACTTATCCAGTAGAGATAGAGGATTCTCCCTACCAAGACCAGTCTCGTTGTCGTAATACAACATCGAGGGTCTCCAGGAGGAAGTGAACTGAACCTCGTTCTTGAACCTTGTCAGGACATCGAACGGGTTCTCACCTCTACGGAGCTGACACACAAACTTGCCTTTGACACAGCCCTGCTCACGACCAGTGAAGTCGGACATGTCGATAAAGTGTTCGTGGAACCAGCTTGTTTTCTCTCGGATAGTCTTGACACCAACATCAGTGGTTACCTTGCCGAAAGACCTGTCAGGTGGAAGAGTTGTTATCGTGATGGAGTCCTTATCAATCTCCATTATGCCGTCCAGTACGAACGGGCAATCCCACTCTCCTTTCCTGTACGATGCTACTATCTGCCGAGAATTCCTCAGGTGACAGTACGTAGGAAAGTCAGGGATGAAGTACGGAGCCAAATTGTAAGCTTGCTTGTATAGCAAATCTTTGTGCTCGTACTTAAGCTCAATGAACTTCCTTGCAGCAATACAAAGGTTCTTGAGCGAGATTGCAGAAGTCTGCGTTTTGAACCCACACGCAATGCCCAACACAGGGAAACACAACGCGTGAGGAATGGTCGGTGCAAAGTTGGCAGGTTCAACACCTTTCTCAGATTCACAAGGAACAGTCCTAAGACAGGACGAGTCTGTGTGTCTGAAGAATATGTCTTCTGCCGACTCTGCATGTGCTACGTCGACATATCGAGCAGCAGCCGGATCGTCACCCACATAGGTGCCCAAGTTAGACTGGGATTCCACCAGCGGGATGATGTTAGAGAACGGCTGTGCAAGACTCGAGATAGCGGCAGCAATAGATGCATCACCATGCGGATGCATCTTCATGACCTCTCCTGCTACAGTTGCTTCCTTAGGAACATCGTCGTGTTTGTGCATGGTGAGCAAGATACGCCTGTGGATGGGTTTAAGTCCATCCACAGAATTCGGCATCTTGGTCATCACCGTATACTCAGAGAACGACTTCATGTTCATGAGGACGCACTCAGAAGCGGTCATCTGCTCTTGGAATAGACTCATTGAGTTAGATCCTTAATTGCATTTCCCTACAAGGATGAGACGCACTTCATGTTCAGGGACTTCACCAGCAACTTCCTTGATGCAATCATCAATGTTGTAGCCGTTCCATTTCTCAACAACTCGTCTGTAAGCATCCTCAGGGACAGACAGGTTGTGCACCTTATTGCATACGGCGCAGAACACCTGTCTCTCTATCATAGTCGCCATTTTCGAACTCCTTTTTAAGAGTTTGTATTCCTTATAAAAGTTAATCGGTACGTTGTTTAGAGTGTATCAAATTGTCAAGAATTGTTACAAAATACCTTCCTGAGGTCTGCATTGAGCAGGCTTCTCAGAATGTCACTAGCGAGACTCCTAGCTATTAGGAAGGCTGCTATTGCCTTCTTTTAGCTCTTGTCTCAACTTCTCTTTCCTCTCTTCTTCAGAAAGATAAGCGTCGTGTTTCCTACGGAGTTCTTTCTTAAGAGCTCTGTAGATATCCATGCAACTATCCACCACCCAAAGAGGAACAGACGGAACAAGTCGACTGTAGTCGATGTTAACAGTCTGCCTCATGCGTTTGACGTTGGAGATTTTTATCGTGACCTCGAATTCTTTGTTGATCTCCTCGGTTATGAAATCTCCAGATAGATCCTCGAGGAACTTCTTGTATACAAGTCCCTCGTTACTTGTCCTTACGGAATCATTGTCATCGTACTCTAGATTGACGAAGGCTCCAAGCCTGTTACTCTGATTCGTACGACGCCCCATCACAAAATGAACAATCATAACGTCCTCACTAATACGTCTGCTGCACACGCAATTGCAAATGGCACAAGCGCGTTCTTAAACGATAGTGAAGTGTTAGACATAAACACTAGGAACCTTCCAGGACCAAGACCTTTGTCATCGTAGAAGTAGATAGTCTCCGTACGCATCTTGGTTATCAGGAAATACAAAAAGAGAATTACGAACGCTATGAGTTTTCCGCACCACTGAAACATACCGTACGTTGCAGCGGAAATCATAAGCGTTGTGCACAATGATCCCAACTCGATCATGAACTTCTCGAGATTAGGATGTCTATACGACTTGTACACCGGTTGTCTGAGTTGATCCATTAAGACCTCCAAAACATGATGAACCCTTGTCTGTAGGCAATGCACCTACAGACAAGGATCCGTTGATCATCTGATATCAGCGGTCTCCTGCACACTGAACTTTTCGTCAGCTCCGTGAGACGACTTAACCGTGACTTGCATGTCTGCAAGTGTCATTCCCAAGACGTTCAACGCCTCGAGAAACCTGTTGATCGTAATGTTCCCCTTTACCAACGTCCTCATCAGGTTGGACCCGAATGTGTTTGCCTGGAGGGGAAGAGTACCTTGTGAAAGCGCATACTCATGGCACTTGGCACTGAAGAAGTCCTTCGATATCCTCTTAGACACGAATACACTTCTCAGAATGATGTCTAGGCAGTGCTGAGTCGAATGGACATCCTCCTCTGTAAACATTGGAGAACCTGCACTCATCTGAGCATCTTCAACCGTAGACACCTTCTGCTGACCATAGAGACGCTTACGAGTTTCTTTGTCGATGTCGGCTATAGAAAACATCTTTAAACTCCAATTGTCTTTATTTGGTTGTTGTTGCGGTTTGTAACCACTCTACCTCGTTGAGCAGGAAACTCTGCAGAGGGCCGGACCCCTGCATTCTGCTAGCAATCACCAACGATGCGAAGCACCCTAGATAAGAGACCTCTCGCAGAATCTCATTAGTAGGATACCGCTGACCACATAGTCGGTCTATTTCACCAGCTATCCATGCTGCACAACTAAGTCTGTCTGATGTAAACTCATCTGCGATCCTGCTGTCTGGGACAGTGAGTTTGTGCTTGGAATACAGACGAAGACATGCGTGTTGTGTACACCCGTCGTAGCTTCTAATGTCCCTTGTGAAGAGCCATGTTGAAATCAACAGAATAGGCAGTTCTCCTCCATAAGACCAATCACACTTCTTACCGGTGCCTAGATCTGTAAGCAGTATCATGGTTGGAAACGGATTAACAACTGCCCTTCTGTTGAAGAGAAGCTTTTCGTTTATACGTCCTATCGCACCTCTAAGCATCTCAACCCTTTCAGGTATCTTGACACTTGCTGGTGGTGGATGTTCGTACTCGACAAGTTCATCAGTGCTTGGCAGGCGTCTAAGTAATAAATACCTCAACACCGCTCGAGCGTAGTCCTGGATGTCGTCATCTTGCTGTCTGGCATCATCAAGACTAAATATCTCAGTTACAGCCGAAACGAATGCCGATGAATCACGATGATACTTCGGCATTAAAGTGGGATCCTTGAGCCACTCTAACGTTTCGATCATTTCTATTCCTCCAAGAAACCGTTTTCAACGAGTCTCCCGTGAACACTTCGACTGTTAAGCTGCTTGCGGGCTTCGCTGTCCACACCAAGCATGTTGTAGATGACATTGACGTCACCCATACCACAGATTCTAGACACGCATCTTCCAGCGTCAATACAGGTTCCCTTGATTGCAGCTTCGTCCATTTCACCTAACCCTTTGAATCGGGTAATGGCAAAGTACTTGCTGTTGTCGGTATCTGTTATGTTCTTAAAGATGGCATAAAGCATCATGATGGAACATGGTGCAAATGCATAGAGGTCTGTGTACCTGGTAGAGACATACAAGTTCCACGTTGTCCAATTGATGTCCTCGTACAACGGGATGATCTGATTTTTTATCGTCTCCTTAAGGTGAGCCAACGAAACCAAGCTGTCCAAACCCTGCTCAACAAGTATGAGTGTGCTAGAAGTCTTATCCCACTGGACATCTTCGACTCCTGCCTTCGACATGATCGAGGCAATCATCTTGATGTTAGGACTCTTCTCGTCCAGATAATCTGCACAATGCATCAGCTGCTCAAGCAAGAACCTGTCGATATTCAACTGGTCTGCTATGAAGCCGACACGATCACCGATCTTCTCGACGATGGCACAGAACGACACATACTCCTCTTTACTGAGCAGTTTGGGTTTGTTATTGCCGATCTCAATGAACACATCGAGCAGAGTCCTGTAGATCTCAGTCTTCGCTTCGATGAGTGCTCCCTGATCACGAAGATACAGAGGGCGCTTCTGTCCCTGCACACGCAGCGAATACAGAGGAGGATTGGCAATGTAAATTCTACCTTCCTCTAGGATCAGAGGATTGATCTCCTTGAAGATTCCTATCAGGAGAGCGACGATGTGATAACCGTCAGCATCGGCATCTGCCAGGAGTATGATCTTGGAGAACCGCATGTTGCTCAGGTCTTTGTCTGTCGGTCTAACACCTATCAACTCCATCAGATCCTGATAGATAAGGTTCTTCAGAAGCTTCTTGGCATCTGCACGAACCGCATTGATCGGTTTACCGGACAACTTGAACAGTGCTTGGATACGTTCGTCGCGAACAGTCTTTACACGACCAGCAGCTGAATCGCCTTCTGTGATGAATAGTTCAATCTCACTGCTGTCCCTAGAGCGACACGGGAAGTACGAACCTGTACGGTTGAGCAGATACCCAATACCATTAAGGCTCTTGTTCATCTTGTACTGAGACTTACTGTACCTGGCGAACGCCATCTCAAAGTTCTCAGTGATGAGTTCTACAAGTCTTTCCCAGACAGATTCAGGAATCTTGTTCAGGATCCTGCGCAAGAACACACGATAGAACTCACCGAACTTGACATCAGTGAACTTGGATTTGTCCTGGCCATCGAACCCAGCACCTTTCCACGTCACTGACACACATCCACTTAGAGGAATCTGATACTTGGTTTCGAAGAACAGTTTCTTATCCTTGTCCAAGACATAGTCAGTCAGATACAACTTCAATGTGCTCTGCAGCATAGTGAAGTGTGTCGAGTTCAGATCGGAAATAGGAGTTGCGTTGACAGCACCGATGAGTCCACCTTCACCCTTGAGTGTCTTAGGATCGATGAACACATCAACATCGAATCCTAGACGATCGTCAGGATTGTTTATATCGTGTTCTTTCTTAAGTTCTACTCCAGGTTCCCAAACGATTTCCTTGAGATCGAACTTGTTAATCACGTACTCTCTAGGAGACAGAGGGTTGAACACAACATCCGACGAATACGTGAAGTTGGACGAATCAGTGAGATACCTCCACAAATCTTCAGGGGGCATCTTGAATGTAGACTGTTTGAGTAGTCCGTCCACAACTCTAACATGAATCCTAATGTTCTTCTTGAAGAGCATGTAGAATTCAATCTGGTTGAGATTCTCGGAATACCCTTTAGCCTCTTCACCTAATTCATTCTTGCCAAAGAAGTCTTTTGTTGCGACTAGGATCGTAGGATCTGGCTGGAACAGAACAGTCGTACCAACTGTATCCTTATTACGATCAATCGTTTTCTTCATCACCTGAGAATCTCTGACTTCACCTCTCTCAACCTTGAGAAACGCAAAGCCATCCATCCTCTTGGTAAATGCGTAGAACTGATCTGACAGAGCAGCAACGACTTTAGATCCGATGCCGTTAGTTCCGATACTAGACGATTGATATCCGTGAGACTCCTCGTACTTGCCAGAAGTGAATTCCTTTGTGAAGCAGTCAAGAAGTTTCTCTTTCGGAATACCAAGACCAAAGTCCTGAACGAGAACCTGATATGTCGACTTGTCCTTAGCAACAAAGTACGTGACGAAGATGTCATACATCCTAGATTGGTCACGAGCCTCGTCGATAGAGTTGTCAACGATTTCTTTTATCTGAATCAGGTTACCGTCTACTGATGATGTCTTAAAGCCGTACATCGAACTCTTCTTGCGCATGTGCTGAAGAGCCGTGTAATGCTTAATTGACTCAGCATTATAATCCATCATGTTGCTCCTTCTTTACAACGTTAAACCTAGCCAGATGTGTAATATATTTCCATATCAAACATGAGACAAGAGTCCAACTTTTAGAGCGTTTCTCTGAGAAAAAGACAGAGTCATAAACTGATAGTGAAAGTTAAAAAATAACAAAAAGAAAACCACCCTGCAGCCGGGATTTCTCCCGAGCTGCAAGGCGGAATTTCTCAGGCGCACCAATACGACACTTCGGTCGCACGACGCTTTACCAATCCCTTCAACGGAACAGGAATCTTCTTCCCATTCGCATCCAGGACGAACTGGCCGTTCTTGTCTTTCTTGTACAATCCGCCGTACACCCAGCGATTGAATTCCTTGGTGATCACATCGTCCTTGGAACCGTCGTTGATGCGTTTGAGCAGAGTAGAAGACTGGAACTTCGGAAGACCAAAGTTGTAGACGAAGCTTATCAGAGCGACCTGCTGACCAACAGTCAGCTCACGCTTGACAAGTCCCTTCACCTGCTTTTGGATCTTCCTGACCTCACGGCCAAGTATGCGGTCTGCTGTCTTACGATCCATCTTCGTAAGCTTCTGTTCAGCTTCCGTCAAGACGCATTTTGTAAATCCATATCCGATGGTTTTTACACCAGCGGAACAGGAATACCAGTTCGAGCGAAATCCCTCGAACTGAGCAATCTTAGCGATAGCCTTCACTTCAGCCTGCTGATCAGCCGTAAGCGCGGCATTTGTGTCGCATCCCATCATGAAACCTCCGATGAGTAAGAGTGCAATAACTTTCTTCATAGCATTTATCCTTTCTTTGCTTTAGTTGTTGGTTATGGCTAGTTAGTGATAAATGCTTGAATTAAGTCGATATACACAAAATAAAAGAAATGTTCTCCAACCCCCAGGGCGCGGACCCTAGGAGTTGGAGTTTGATCTGAGTAACGCATCATGATCAAAAGGAAGGAGGTGGAGATGTCTTTCTTCCACAGATCTGTTGAACACCAAGAAGGGTTAGTTTGTAGACATCACACTTCACAAGCGTAGAAACAGATCGGCAGATCAGCCGAACATATCCACCAGTGTCCAGCAAAAGCTTGTTCCGGCGGCTTAGGAGGGACACGAAATCGAAGTGTCCTGTCGCTAATTCAAGTGAGGTCCATCTAGGAACCGAAGCACCTGATGGTCTGGCACACAAGAACTTACCAGGCCATATATTTCGATTGACAAAGCTACAAGTGTAATAAACTGGAGCTTAAAAGCCTGCGCGACAGGACATAATATGTTAAATTGGGTAGTTTTTAATTACACCCGATCTAACAGAAAGGAAAGGTTATACCCTATGGCTGACGAGAAACCTAAATCCCAACTTGATGCAGCTCTGGAATCGTTCGAAGCGGAAGTGTCGGAGTGCAAAGCTATCCGCAAAGAGCTGGTCACTCAGCTTCGTGAAGACGCCAAGAGAATGAGAATTTCTCCGGAAGACAAAGCGATGATGGTTCAGTCTAAACTGGCCATCGTCAATACTCTTGGCTCTATGCTCAAGGACATTGAAGACTCTTCTCTCAAGGCTGTCAAGCTTCGTCTTGCTCGTAAGGAGCAGGAAAACAATGGAGAGTACTCCAAGGCTATTGTCGAGATGCTCAAGATGATCCGTGCCGATGGCAAGGACACCAACAACGCAGACAAACCGATGCAGAGCGAGGAAGATGTTCAGAAGAGTATCGAAAATCGTGGCAAGGATCTCAAGATCGAGATCACTCCAGGTGAGATCGAAGAATGCGCAGGTGCTCCAGGAGCACCACCTCCTCCAGAAGAGAAACCACAAGAAGAAAAGAAGTCTGAAGAGACGAAATGAGACATCCCTAGAGCGGCGCACACAAGTTGCGCCGCTCTAGGTAGTTTCTCGCTTTTTTCGCATTATTTGCCTTCGAGACGACGACGCAGGCTGACAATTGCATTCAGTGCCGAAGTAGACGCCAGCACTTTGCCAACAGCGTTGTTGTTGAAGGTGATCGGTGCACCAGTCTTGGCGTAAGAGACAAGCTGATACATAGCCGTGTAGAACGTATCGAACTTCAGCGAATCCGTGGGAGTCGGAAGACGATAGTCCATACGGAATAGAGTGCTGTCCTTGAACAGGCTGCCGTAACCCTGCGTCAGTTTCTTGAAGACGATGTTGATCAACTCAGCGTAGTAGGCAGCATTCTTGTTTCCATTGCGCGGGCAGCAGATAACCATGATGTCGTACAGCTTGTAAGCTGCCTTTATCATGGACTGCTCATCGTCTTTGCGAGCCTTGGCGCATATCTCCTTGTACTCATCGAACATGCGGATGAGCTGACGACCAGCTGGAGTGTGCATGTGGAGGTCATCTGAGATACCAGAGTTGATCGTGTTGACCTTGTTCTTGATCGCATCAGCCGTAGCAGACGATGTACGAAGTTTGGTCTTGATGATCACCTTCGGGGCAGTCTTCACAGGTTCCACAGGCTTCTCGAGATCAACAGCTTTCGCTGCAGGTGTCGGTGCAGGAGCAGCGACAGGTTTCGGAGGAGGCGGAGGTGTAACCGGTTTCGGCTGTTCCACATGTTTGGGAACCTCCTGAGGTGCAGGCTGAGGAGGAGGAATCTTTTCCTTCACCTCTGCCGGTTGTTCCTGTCGGGGTGGAGGAGGAACTTCCTCTTTCGGCTGCTCTTCAGCGACAGGAGCGGGTTCCGGTGTAGTGGCAGCTTCAGCGGGAGCCTGATGCTCACCGTTATCCGCACTTTCGGTACCGGTTGTGTCTTCTGCATCATCACCAGCGTCATCCGCAGGTACTGCAGCGTCACCGCTCAAAGCACTGGCAAGGGCAGCATCATTGAGTTCAGCGTTTTCTTCACTCATTGACTGGTTTCCTTGTCTGTTTCTGTTTTTGTGACGATTTTTCTTGCTCATTGGGTAAGATCCTTCGTTCGCAACGTGAAAGTATAAGATATCAAAGAATGATATTCTCGAGCTCGTAGTTCTTAACCTTGAGCGCGGTACCGTGCATGTTCTTCATCGAGATCATCAAGAACTTCGATGTCAGCTTGACCGTCTGAATTCCGAGACGCTTAGCGTTGAGATCTTGAGCCTTGACACCACAGCACTTGTAGCAGAAGTTGTCCTTCGTCGCACAAGTGAGAGGCGAGTACAAGCGAATGACCTTACCAGTCACGTACTTGGCCAAGTTCTCTTCGGTGATGACAACATCTTCACTTCCGACCTGGATGGTTCTGCCGATGAACTTGCGTCCGTCGTAGACAGAGCAGTCAACTGCAATGGTTCTCTTGGTTCCGCAATCAAGCTCAGACACAGTTGCGTCCTGGAACGCACGCATAACAAGCTTGGTCTCAGCACCACCCTTAGCAGTTTCGATACCGCGGTCATAAGAACCTTTACGCACTTCATTCACGATGGACGGGAATGCTTCCTTGGTCCAACCTTCAACAAGCGCGTTCGGGATGAACGTCATCTTACCAGCATCTGTTCCGAACGACGGAATGCCTCCAACAGTCAGGAACATCTTCTTGCGCTGAACGTCAAAAGACTTGGAACCGAGACCTGTGAAGAACACAAGTGACGGATCGTCCTTCAAGTATTCCTTGTCCATCGATATCAGAACTTTTTCGAGCTGCTGAATGACCAGAGGATCATCCATCTGGTCTTTGTGCTCTTCGATGAACTTGCGCTTAACCTCAGCGACATTAGGATCAGTCTCTAGAGACTTGACTGTCATGCTGGGAACACTGAGTTCTGTGATGTGTCCGATGAAGTACACATGATCCATGAACGATGTGAACTGATCAACAGTGACTTCTTTCTTGAGAACTTTGTCACGAACGAGACCAACGAGAAAATCAGGTGTGAACCTCTTGTTCTGGTAAGCGTAGATCTTCCAGTCGAACGGATACTGAAGCGTGATAATGTTCCAGATGAACCTACCAACGCTAGTGTCATGCCACTCTTCGCTCAATATCGGTCCAGTAAGAACTGAAGTGTCGCTCTTGGAAGCCTCGAACACGTCATCCGACAAGAAGCAAGCTTTGTTGGACTCGTTGATGATGCTCAGAGTCAGAAGATCATTCTCGTCGGTGATGACTATGCCAACGAACCTCCTGTTGACACGAACGACATCTCCACGCTCTATTCCAGGATACTTGAGTTTTTCAAGCTGGATATCACTGTCCACTTTGACCATGGTGTCACCATACTCGATCTCGTTGGTGTAGTCAGAACAAACCGTCATGGCGTCAAGCAGCCACGAACGGTGTTTGAGCTTCCCACAAGCCGCTGCTACCATGAGGCAGCGTATCTGACGTGTATTAAGCCTCATTGTAGTTCAACTCCATAGGTTCCACCATGTTTGTCAACATGGATTTAAAGACTTCGACGATCTGCTTAACTGCATCCGTACCAAGCCGATCTTCATAGCTCATGATCTTGTCTGTAATTTCAGATTCGAGGTTGAGCCTGTTGGTAACATCGGCGATGAGAGTAGCGACCATAATCACCTGGATACTTGTTGGGCACTTGCGTTCTTCTTCGACGCAGTAGTACTCCAAGCAGTGGTTCCAACGCTTTAGGTACGGAGTTCTTGCAGCAGCGATGAACTCACGAACCTTGTTAGCATCGTTCAGGTCAAGCGCTTCGAGTTTAGCTGAATTGCGCTTGAGGTTCTCACGAGAACCAAGTTCAACTTCGAACTTCCCATCGAGTGCGTTGTTGATCATCGCACGACGGGCCGTTCTCTTAAACTCATCCTCGGCAGCGTTAGCCCACAGTGAGTCAGCAATCTTCCGAATAAATTCAACACGCTTACCTAGGATCCCAACGAACTTGAACATCATCTCCTCGTCAACCTCGGAAGTTACATCGGGAATACCGAGATCGTCAACACGATCACAAGCCAGTTTGATGTGTTCGACAAACTCACGGCTGTCTCCTTCGAAAAGTCCCTCGTAGAGTTCCTCCATCTGACGAATCAACTCCCAGCCTTCATCAAGCTGAAGCCACTCGATGCACCAATCCAAGTACTTGCGAAAAGGATCATCGTCCAGAGAACAAGCGATCGTCTCGAAAAGATCACGATGATCCTTCATCGTCTCGAACATGACGTCGTCGTCGAGTTTACGCCTCAAAGCCAGCAAACCGTACACTACGACTGGCTGATCACACAGCTCATCGACATCACGATTGATCGTGACACCAAAACCATTGAGTTCTTCGCAGATCTTGATGATGCATCTGTTCCTGAACCACAAAGGAGTCAGGCTCTCCTCGAGAGCCTCGGACAAGTATCGCTGTTCGACGAACCAAGCATCGATCTCAGGACTGCGCTCCCGCGCCAGTCTGATGACTTCAGCCGAGTAATCGTCCTCGATGCTTGGTTGATAGTTTATCGCTCCCATACCAAAACCTTTGTTTGAAAATAAAACAATTACAAAAAATGGTGTCAATGTGTAATTGCCAGAATAAAATGTGATTTATTTAACTCAGTGTTCACTCATCCCCTCATGCTCTGCATCTCGGGGGATGAGTGAACCTGTGAGTTACAAACTTTCTTTTATATATTTTCTTTGTTTAAGAATAATACTTACTTTATTTTAAAAATATTAATAATTATTTTAAGAATAATTAATAAATTCCTTTAGTTTTCTCTTTATGTTACTTTCTCTTTGTCTGTCTGAGTAATCTTTGACAAATTGAACTACTGCTCTGCAAGATATTCTGTTACTAGATGCTTAACATTTTTTGTTCAATTGGAGAATACCATCATGGCAAAATGGATACTTACTGATCACAGAATCATTTCGAGTGAGCTGACTCCCAATGTTCCTGTGGCTGTAGTCATCGACAAGTCCTACAGCAAACTGATACTCGACGGAATGAATAAAGGCCGTGACGCGATCCTCAAGATCGAGCAGCTTAAAGACGAACGTCGTCAGCTCAAGCTCAAAATCGTTCAGCTTGAAGCTAAGCTAGCTCGCTGGGCTAAACACTGCGAGGATACTGGAGTTGGAGTTCCTCATCCTGGATGCAAGAGGAAGAGCAAAGTTACGACTTCAACTAATGAAACTCAGATCGTCGATGTTCCTGTTCGCAAGAACTACAGGAAAAAAGAGTGTCCTGGTTGTGGTACTAGACCTCCTCACATGTTCACTCCCAAGTCTTGTCGACAGGTGATGTGCGATGAGTGCAAGAGAGAACTTGCTGAGATCAAGAAACGTACTGGAACTAAACTCAAGGGCAGAGACACTGTCAGAATTTCGTGGAGAGGTCAGGGACCTTACCTCGGTGTTCCGAAGAGTGAATCTCCGAAAGAGGGAGTTATTACCGACAAGGATCTTGTTATCAAGAAGAACAAACCTGTTGTTGAAGAACCTCCCAAGAGACTTTCAGTCGAAGAAGTTCTCAGACTTCCTGACGGACCCGAGAAGAAACAACTCGAGTCTCAGTTCACTGTCGCTGAGAAGATGGAAGCTGCTAAAGTCAGGTACAAGATACAGAGAGAACAGATGCGTGATATGCGCAATAAGGGATTTTCTCTTGATAACCCAATCGTTGGAGTTAATGCTCCGGCGATGTGAGTACAATGTTATAAACTACATCGTAGCACTTGGTTATGACCAGTTGGGATTTGGACGGGTCTGTAGCTTGAGTGGTTAGGTCAACGCGTTTAATCGTAAATTCACGCTAAGTGCGAGAGTCTCACGATTCACGAGAACCGTCATGCTTTCTCAGTCTCTATCTGAGATGGCATCCTGGTCTCGATAGAGCGCAAGCGACTGTCCTGGTAGACTCTCGTGAACATGTTCGTGTGCGCACCTAGTGTGACACATGGCCTTACCAACCACTACATTACAGGCAACCCGTCCTCCTACTGTTGGTTACAACTTAAACAAATCTGGTGATAACTTTAGGAGCTGCGAATCATGTATGACCCTGATATTCATGATCACAACTACCGACCGATAAATGACTCAGCGATGCAGCAGCAATGCGATATGCCGCAGGTCACGATCTACTCGGACGGAAGTTATAAGCCGCAGATCAACTTTGGTGGTTATGGCACTCTCATGGAGTGCAATGGACACAGAGCTTTACTCTACGGCGGATCTCCATCGGACTCCAACAACAGAATGGAAATTACAGGAGTGTTGGCTGGACTTCGATTGCTGAACAGACCATGTGTTGTCACTGTTATCTCCGACTCGAGGTACGTTGTTGATGCCATCAACGGCTACATCTGGTCATGGGTGTCGAACGACTGGATGACTTCTCAGAAGAAGCCAGTCGCCAACCGCGACCTTTGGGAAGAGATGCTGCAGTACATACAGATCCACAGGATCCATGGTGTATGGATCAAGGGCCATACTGGTCATCCGGAAAATGAACGTTGTGATAGGCTTGCAACAATGGGCGCTTATCACTCGGCCAGTTTGCCGGTACCCGCTAGTAAGCAGTTACTGTACGACCTGTCGAAAGGAAAGTTTCCAGGTTCTGAGGATGACGACACGATTGAAAGTTACGATCTTCCCTAACAGCACTCTAGGCTCCCGGCGGTTCTTACCGTCAGGAGTCTAGAGCTAACTGTTATCTTGGGTGGGTCTGGGGTACAGTACAGAGTATCTCAAATTTGAGATGACTGAGAGCAGTTCACGCAAGTAATGTGTGATGATTTTTGGGATTTAGAACTTGATCAAAAAAGAAACACTCTTTGAATTTAGCAAAAAAGAAAGGACCGCGTTAGCGATCCAGTCTCCGTAACCGGATTTCTCCGGTTACTTCTCGACGACCTTGACCAGGTCGTTCTCGAGCAGCTTCCTGATCTGGTCGATGTCAAGAGTGCAGTCGATCCCACAGAAGGTACGGAAGAGCGTGATCGTCGTCTCGTACTTGTTCGAGAGAGCGTCCACGTTCGTGACCTCCAGGATCTCACCGATGTTCACCGTGTCAGCGCTAGCACGCTTGTCCGGATCGACATCACCAGAAGGAAGGTTGAAGTCGCCGATCACCTCGAGCTTGTCACCCTTGTGGGCAACGAAGCAACGAGCGATATCACGCTTCCTGTACGCATCGTGCTCATCCTTACGAGACTCCTTCTCGGCAATTTCCTTGTCGATAAGAGCACGGAAGTGATGCAGATCATCTGCGATCGACTTCATCGTGTCGTTGAAGGCAGCGAGGCGGTTTTCGAGTACTGTCAGGTTCATTTCTTATTTCTCCTTGTTTGGTTGTTTGTGGAAAGGGTTGCAGACAGTAAAGCGTTATGTGAGTCGCTAGCTCACTTGCTCTCCACGGGCTTCCTGCTTCTGCCTGCATGATTGTAATTAGTACATGAAAAAAGAAGAACTACACCAGGTGGAGGGATCAATCCCTCCACCTGGTGAGTATGTTCCAGTCGATCTTAACGACGGCTGTTGAGCAGACGACTCATCTCACGATCCTGGATATCGCCAATCTTGAACCAGCGATCAGGTTCGTTGTGAGTGTTGAGCCAGCTACCCTCGGTGCCACGCTCCATGTCGGTGTGTGCAACCCAAACGCGATAGTACGCACCGTTCTTCATCTTGACGATGGAGAATGTGTAGTCCTCGAATGCAATCATGCGCTCGATGGTGTCCGTACCGGTCAGCTCGTACTCATCGCCGCCAGCGCACTTCTTTAGCATGTTGACGACATGGAGGATAGACGGATTCGGAGTGCCGAACAGCATGTTCATGTATTCGCTCTGGGTATGCTCTTCCGAGCATTTCTTCGTGTTCGGCTCTTCGCCGATCGGCTTCATGTTCGTCTGCGGCACAGCGACTTCCGTCTTGATCTCATCGAACCACTCGGTGGGCATGATTCCCTTGTTGTTCACGACCATCTCCTGCGTGATCTTGCGGTTGGCCTTGAACTTCTTGCCGGGGGCCTGAGGGAACTCAGCCTCATCACCCTCGTTGTAGATGACGATTTCTTCCATGATGTTTCCTTTCGTTAGAGATTCCTGGATTGGGCTGTCCTTCTCTTTGACCTCCATCAGGAGATCGAACAGAGTTCCGTTCTTGGTAGCCTCAGCGACCTCGACGTCAGTGAGATCCTTGGTGAGGCAGACGAACTCCTTACCAGGATATTCATCAAGAGTGACGAGTTCGCCCTTCTTGATAACGACGACAGGTTCCTTGACCTCAGCCTGATGATCAATGTCTGCCACAACAGAGGCAGGCTTCTCAGCATCAGGCTCAGCATCGCTCATCTCGAAGGCTTCTTCCTTGAACGCTTCTGCGATTTCGCTCGCCGGTGCGTCAAAGGAATCGTTCCAGAGATCGTAGTCGACGATGTAGATCTTCTCAGGATTGACGAAGTTCTTGAACTCGATGTCCGTGAACTCGTGAAGCACTGCCGCCTCCTCACCGTCCTTCTCAGGAACCGAGAGAATCCGGACAACGCCTTCATCGCTGATATCGAACTTGACCCTAGTGGACATGAGGAGAACACGCTCGTTCTGAACTTCCTTAGCAGCCGGAGTGTCTGGCTTCTGTTTCTCAACAGGATTTTCCTGAGTGGTGTTCTCAGCACGCTGCACACGTTCGAACTTCTCGAGGAATGTATCGAGCATGCTCTCAGTGGAGCACTCGAACACATCGTCGATAGCGACGTACGTTGCGGCAGAAGCAACCTTGTTCTCAGGATCCTTGAAAGACCAGACATCGACCTTCTGACCTTCCTCATCTTCCACGAAGATGGTGGCATCACCGTCCTTGGAGATCGTCGTGACGATATCACCCTTGTGGAAGACGAGGTTCTTTGGAGGCTCATTCTCTTGCTGCTCCTCGGCAGGAGCGTCTCCAGGCTCAGGCATAGGCGGCTGTTCCTGGTTGATCGGCTTAAGATCTTCCTCCTTCACAGGTTTCGGAAGATCCTCCTCTATGCACATGTCCTGAATGAGACGAAACACGGGAACGTTCTTACCGTCCTTGAGCTCATTGGCGATCGTGCCAACAAGACGAGTCCAGCGCTTCAGGTTCTTCTGGTCTGTGACGACGAAGACGAAGTTGATAACCGTTCCTTTGCCTTCAGGGATAGGTTCCCTGATGACCTTGAACTGAGCCCATGAGGGATCAGGTCCGATGTCGAACGAGATCACCTCCCCCGTGAACTTGTTGGAGATGACGTTCGACGAGAACTCCTTGAGCTTGCCCATCAGTGTGGCATGCCGCTGGAGGCTCTTCATAACCTCGCTTGTGTCCACCCGCTCACCCAAACCGAGAATACGACGGAAGACGACGATAGGGCTCATCGACTTGACCGTGGACTTGTCCTTGGCGAGTGCGTCCAGGAAGACGCTAGTGAAGGTACTGTTGATGTTATTCATCTTGTTGTTTCCTTGTTGTGTTTACCAAACGTGAGAGGATCCGGTGATCACCGTACACCTCGTTGAAGAGAAGTTTTGCGTTATCGTCATCGACGAACCCACAAGTTACACCGAGTTGCTGAAGGATTAGCCTAATCGGTCTCGTGTTTTCGTGAACGATGTCACGCACCATTACGAGAGGCATCAGTTCCTTGGGAATGACTGCCACCGTAGGAGCCAGAGCAATCTTGCTTGGCGGTTTCTTGTTCGCTAGGATAAATCCTTCGAACAGCTTTGCTACTTTAGGACTCGATTTCCTCAGGTCATCGAAATACTCCCTAGTCGGCTCTGCTATAGGAACAACGACGCACTTGGTAGGGATCTGGATATCGCCATACTTCCATGCAAAGATTTCCTGCCATGCGTAGTAGTAATAGTACGGACTAGACATGGGTTTAGCATAACCGTCTTTAGATTTGATCGACTGTGGCTGACACCACGTGATACTGCCCTTAACAACTTCGCTGTAGATCTTGAGTTCCCACTCCATTGCTTTCTTGATGAGCTCGTGACCAGAGATCTTCTGGTTGAGCGAACCCAGCAGAATGTCCTGTACAATGAAGTTCTCACCGTACTGAGTTGCTGCCTTACAGATATCAGAACCCTTGAGCTGAACACCTTTTATGTCGGTGGATGGATTAGGCAGGATAACTCCTTCCTGCACAGTAATAACACCAGCGTAGGTTTTCTTGATATCTGCGAGACACATGGTCGGATAGAGGAACTCGTTCTTCATCGCCATGTCTTTAACTCGATCTCCCTTAGCTCCGTGGCAGATGCTGTACAGCTTGAGAACATGGGCAACAGCCAGAGTTATCCAGTAGATCATGAGACAGGCGATGTGGTAAGTGCCGGGAGAGATCTTGTAGATGTCTCCGGTGTACCACTGAACCCAATCCTTGACAGTGAAGATAACCGAGTCTGTGTCGGAAATAACCGAGGAGTTGCGTTGCATGAACTTACGGTTGAGAACATCCGGGACACAGAGATCTGTGAAGATGAACGTGTCGAAGATGTCTTCCATTTTCTTCAGCTCACTCTCCACATGTCTGGCGATGTTGACGAACTTGACCGCTTTGTCAGGCATGTGTTTAGGCAGATCGTACACCTGGATCTCAGGATCTCCAGAACCCACAACGTCGTTGAATGCAACGTTGACCATGGTTACAAGAGCACCGTCGAGTTTGAACAAGTCATCTGCAACAACTCCATGTTCATCCTTGACAGAGCTCAGATCGAACATAGCCTCTGCCCACGGACGGAAGATGCCGTCGTTGCCCATGATGATGTGCCGTAGATTCTGGTAGTACCAGAAGAATTGCACTTCCTCATCGGTCAGATGGCTTACTAGGTCGTCGACCCTTGAAAGTTCCTGTTCTTTATACCTGTGATAAATACACAACATGTCCTTGAAGAACTTGGAAAGCTCAGCCTTGCTGACGAATCTCATACCGTGATTCTGCAGACAGTTAAGAACTTTCTCAGGATCGATGCTACCTTGCAGGTGTATAGTCACATGGTTGATAAGCTGATCCAGAGAGAACCAGCCGAAGTTTCCTCCGAGAACATGCTCGATACAGGTATTGGCATAACCGATCAAAGCTCGACCAGCACTGGTGATGCTATTGTAGTTAGCCTTGTCATAGAAGATCGAATAAGAAGAGCCGTAATTCCCAGGCAGGGAGTTGACGCCGATTTTGATAACAGTCTGCAAGTAGTAGCAGATCAGCTGGTTGACAGTGTCGCCGATTGCTTTGTATTTGAGCATGTCTTTCTTGAACTTCTTCCTGAGCTTCAGTCGGTTCAAGATCATTTGAATCGTCTTACCAGTCTTCTTATCGTGTTGGCAGTAGAAACTGCCGTTGGGAGACAGGATGTCATCCGCATGTTTGTCAAGGTAAGTTACTAAGTCAACAGCTTTGAGCTGAGGTAGTCCCTCTGTAAGAGTATCCACCACCACAGCCGTCATCGGGCTGTAGCGGTCTTTACAGGCCAGACGGAATCGCCGATCTGCCTCCTCTTCAGAGAAACCAAACTTCCGTTGCAAATGGGTGACCATCGTGTCCCTGTACGTTTGTAATATCCTAGGACGTGACATGGTTCAGTTTCCTTGTTTATAGTCTAGGTGACCAATTTAGTAATTTATATACGTTCAGGTATTGGGAATTGCAATTTTATGAATTGTTTCATCCTAAAAATAAGGAGTTCAAATGCTTATTCCTACAAAAGTCCTTCGCGACGAGAAGCAGACGGACAACAAAGTGAAACCCGATGACCAGATGTCGGCAGCAGCCATTTTCAAGGCACGTTGCTCAGTTGTCACTGGTATTGTGCGTTCTCTCGTACTTTACCTGTACCAGAACAATATCGATTCCGATACCGTCGAGAACAAGATAACAACAGTTATCAACGCTTTTGCCTCCACCAAGGAGATTCAGTCCAACGATCTCACCTGGCTGCGCAACTGCTACGTTCCATCGCTTGCCTCCATGCGGTGTGCGATTGACTCGGAGTGCCCGTACGTCTCCATCTCGAATCAGGCTTACCTCTACTGGTACACGATCGTAGGTAACACCCTCGATGATACGTCTGCGTTCGAGTACATGTACGAGTCGGAGAACAACGGCCCGAAGCTCAACGACAACGAGAAGTCTATTGTGTCGTCCTACCGTGAGGCTCAGAAAGCCTACTACGAGGCTCGTCGTAAGTTTGAGGATTATTTCCGCAAAGTTACTATCACGGCTCTCCGTGAAGTCCTTCTCCGTCACGGAACAATGTTCCAGCAGGTTGCTCCCGATTGGTACAAGTACGTTTCCAAGAGCGCAGGCTGCGATGCAGGTGAAGAGTCGGAGGGATAAATGCAAACTCAGGCATCCGCAACAAAGCAGATCGATAGCCGTCTTGATGAGTTAGAACGTCAGGACATAACGATTCAGCATGAAGTTTCGATGCTGCGAATGCATGTCACCCAGAACATAATCAATGTCGTCCCTGTCAGAACTGGCATACGAGCAGCGATGAATCTGGCGACATCTAAAACGTTACAACTTGTCCCTATGAAATGACAACCTTCAAGGAGGTTCTTTCATGGACAAAGAAGCGAAACAGAAGTTTGCAGAGCAGTTCAACATCGTGAAGTTGGTTACCTCGTCGATATTTGCGAGGAAACAGAAGTTCTTGATCTTGAACGGCAACAAGCCCGATACGTTCTACTACACGAACATTCCTCATGAGAGGATGGCATTGTATCGGGCTGCCCCAGACGATGTCATAAGCAAAGTGACTGTTAAGTCACCTGATGTGATGAATGCTCTCTACGATGCATTTCCGACGTTGAAGTCGGTTATAGCTGAAGTAGATGTTCAGGATTTGAGTACGAATCTGAACAAAGCCAAAAAAGAATACGGCGATTCGTTTCCTCCGATTGACATTGGCAAACTTAATGAAAACAGTTTGTCGATGAATGTTGGTGGAGTGGATAAACCGATAGGAAGACTGTTACCTGAACACGGTCCAGTGTACTATGAAGAAGTCCTGGACAACTTCAACAGATTCAGCGACAATGTTGTCAAGCGTCAGTTTAAAGCATCAGAGCAGATTGGTGATGACAAACTTGTTCTGGAGATAGTTGATCTTGAGATGGGCGACGGATCGAAGTGTGAGTTCGGTATTCCGGTTAAGGATGGAGTAGCGATGGTGTCTACGAAGGAATATGTCAACAAGCGGAATTTGGAGCCTGTGTACGACATCCTTCTTCGTGTGAATCCAGAGACAAGAACATCCAGGTCGGCGATATTGTATTCGGATGATTGGCTTGACTCAATGACAATTATGCCAGGATTACTCTGGTTCATGACAAAAATGTGACGTTTCTTGGTAGGAGAGAGGTGCCAGTTTGTGGCACCTCTCTCCCAACTTTTTATTTATTTGATACTACCTACCATAATACGTTTATCGCATTAAAACATAGGAGATAATCATGAGTGAAAATCCCAGTGCAGTCGATCTTGACAACTCTGCAGTTGAGCAGGTGGCAGCAGAACCTGTAACAAGTGAGACTAAAGCTGATCCAGTTGTTCCTGCACCTGGATCAGTTCTTCGTGCTGCTGGAGCCGACCCTACTGCTCAGGCTCCTGATGAATCGGCACTTGCTGCTGCTTTGGCTGGTGAATCCGAACAACCTCTTCCCGCAGAGCAAGAGCTCGCTGATCCCGATGATGATGAGGATGATGAAGGACAGTGGAAGGATCCTGCTGCGGAGTACGTGGACGACAAGTCTCGTGCATCCATCCTCGACAAAGACCTTTACCTCAACCAGGTGACTACTGGCAACCGTGATCCTAGGAAGGTTGCTGCAGTTCTCCGCAAGTTCTATCCTACTAAGGAAGCCCAGGAGAAAGCAGCTCAGGATCCTGTGTCTCTGTACAACCTTCTCTTGATTGCATTCAAGCAGGGTTGGGGAACTAACCAGGCTGCTTCGTACAGCAGTGCTCTTACTGCCAAGCAGGAAGACGGTTCTGCAGCTATCGACCATCTCGTTGATGTGAAATCTGTTGGTCTTGAGGACAAGACCGCCAAGCGTATCAAGCACACCGAAGTCAACCTCACAGGAGATGCTGCGTACAACGCGTTCATGTCCAGGATGTGCGGTTATCGCAAGATCAACCTTCTCAACTCTGGATTCTGGGTATCTGTTCGTCGTCCTGTGATTGACGAACTACAGGACATGTACGACATTATCGACATGGAGCAGAAGGAACTCGGTTATGCGATAGGTTCACACTTCGCTCTGTGCACCGACATGTACGTCAAGATGAAGTTCTGCGAACTCTGCATCAAGTTCAAGATCATCGTGGATTCCAACCTGAAGGGTCTGTACAAGGATGACAACTTCATTCGTGCTCTGTCGATCCATGACTACGATGTTCTGATGCATGGGGTTCTGTCGCTGATGTCTCGCAAAGGACTTCGTCTCAGGATGGTCTGCCCTGACTGCTTCAAGTCTTCTGTTGTGGACAACATCGATCTGTCGTCTGCACGTTATGTGAACCTAAACCTCCTCACTCCTGCTGTTCGCGAATGGTGGAACAAACCTGGCGTGACTCCGGATGGCAAGAGAGTTCTCTACACTCTCAAGGATCTTGAGAACTACCGTGAGAACATCCTCAACTTCAAGATGACGTTTGAGACGACGATCGGTGAAGCCAAGATCAGGTTCAACATGCGTGTGCCCACCATGTACGAGTTCATTGAGGACGGTCGTATCCTTCTTGGACGTCTGCAGGAGATCATCGAGAACAGTTCGGATACTGATACTCGTAGGTCTCAGCAGCTGATGTCCAACATCGATGCCCACTTCGTCAAGATGATTTCTCCGTGGGTAAAGAACACAGAGGAACTTGACGATGACGGTAACGTCGTCACTCGTACAGAAGACTCCAACACTATTCTCAGCATCCTTGATATTGCCACGCAAGAACAGACGGATGTTCCGTTTGACAAGTTCACGGAATTCCTTGGCAGAAGCAAGATCACTTACATTGGAACCTACTCTCTCGAGTGTCCTCATTGCCACGCCAAGCCGGACGTCGGCCTTAAGAATCAGTTTTATCCTCTAGAGGTGCAGACGATTTTTTTCGGCCAAATGTTCCGTCTCTTGCCTGCGGAGCTTACTCAGTCGGCACGCTGAACCAACTTCAAGCAATAGCAACGTCTGCGCTGCTTAAGAACTTCGAGCGTATCTCTAATGAACCAGATGGTAGAGTGAGAGATCTTCTCATTCGCTTCTGTAACTGCAGCGATATGTTCTGGTTCAAGAATCTAGCTACACCGTGGAAACTACACCAAGTTCATGCGTGGGCTCCAAAGGTTGAGGTAGAAGACCCTGTTACGCACAAGATCGTTCTGGATGATCCAATACTTCCTAACGACTGGCGTGAGAGGGTCCTCAACCTTTGTGAGTATGAGTTCACGCATCAGAACTTCGGTCTAGGGTACAAAGATCTCATGGCGATGGATGTGGCAACATTCGAGGAAATCGAAGACAGGGTCCACGCCATGGCATCCAGACGAGCTGACGAGATGAAGAAACTTTCAAAGCCGGTCGAACAAGGATCTGGTGAAGACATATTGAAAGGAATTAAACAGAAATGACAAGGACCGAAATGCCTCCTGCCCAGAGGATGATCCTTAACAGTAATCAGGGGATTGTCAACATCATCGAGAGCGAAACTATCCGCAAGGACATGTGGAGAATCGTTGATGAGATCTTCTCCAAGCTCAAGGATCACTATGGACCGTACAGTATGTTCGCTGGTCTTGACGACAACACACCTTTGTCTGACTCTGTGTTCACAAAGGACGGTGCAAATATTGTCAAGAACATCAGCTACTCCAGTCCTCTTGAAGACTGGATGAGGAGAGCGATCCTGTACATCGGTACGAACATCGAGAAGTCTGCTGGAGACGGAACCACGTCTTCGATGATGTTCGCATGCTCTATGTTGAAGCACATGAACTCCAGCATAGATGCACTCAAACCAATCAACTACTCGCAGTTCAGGGATGCCTGGGCTGAGTTCGTCAAGGAAGTTGAAGAGCGTACCAAGAAATACATCTTCTCTGCCAAGAACTCCAATGGTGAGTACGATCCCAAGAAGGTAAGGGATATTGTATACATGCAGGCTTACACGTCATCCCACGGTGACAAGGAGCTTGCTGAGGCGGTAGCAACTATCTTCGAGGATACTCCTTCTCACATGTGGGCGAAGATGGGATTTGGTCGCCGTCGCTATGAATCCAAGAAACGGTTCGAGGTTATCGAGCAGGAACAGCAGTACCTGATGGAAACCGAGATCATGTCCAAGACTGTGTTCAACAAGGACATGGGTCGTTACTTGGAGTACGAGAATGCAACTCTCATCGTCATAAACGGATCGATCAGTATAGACTCTGTCTGGTGGCCGAAGATCAAGGAAGTTCTCGAGAAGTCGACAAAAGAAAAACCTGCAGTTATTCTGTGCTACAACGACTTCGACAATGCGACGTTCGCTGAACTCATGAGGATGACTTCCGTCAACACGGAAGAGGAGCATTACTGTTTCGCAGTGTTCGGTAACAAACCGGTTCACCCGACTGTTAACGACTTCACTGTCATTCAGGCTATCGCTGGTGCCAATGTCCTTGAGTACACCAACGGTGAGTTCACCGAGAAGCCGATGTTCATTGACAACGTGTACGTCAAGTACGAGTTCAAGAGACTTGAGCTTGGTAACTTGTACGATGATCCTCGTCCTAAAGCAAGGATGATTCGTGAACGTCCGTTCTACAATGATCCGGCTAAAGCTTTCTACCGTGAGTTTGCTGACACCATTCAGAAGTTCATCGAGTCTTACGAGATGGCTGACCTTGATGCTCTCAAGCAGAAGGAGCTCAGTAACCACAAGGAGATGTACAACAGGCTCCGTTACGACAAGACTATAACGCTGATCATTGGTGGCAACACCTTCGATAACCTTGCGATGTTTGATGTCGTTGACGATGTCATCCGTGCTTCTATCCGTACGCTCGAGAATGGAGCAGTCCTGTCTAACAACAAGACTACCTATCGGGTTATGGAGGAGATGCTGGAAGACTACTCCAAGAAGGAGGAGCTTACTCCGCAGGAGAGGACTATCCGTTGGTTCGCTGCCAACACTAAAGCTGCATTCGAAGAGTTCGCTGCTGTTGTGATGGAACAGCTGTATCCTCATGGTACTCAGGGAGTTAGTGGTGCTGTACCAGCATCGCTCTTCTCTCGTCTCGGTGGGTTCTTCAGTACTGACATTGATCCTATCACTGGACTTCCCAAGAACAACTACGAATCTTGCTGCATGAGTGAATTCTTCATGTCTGACAAGGTGAAGTATGCGTTCAGCGAGAAGGACAAACGCGATTTCTGCGACTGGTGGTTCCACCATGCTGTTGACTTGCTCAAGTACGACAGCAAGCAGTTGTGGGATTGTCAGGACTGGCAGAACGCTGTTGATGTCCGTGATCCGATGGCTAACCTTGAGTTCGGTCCCTTCTGGTTCATCATACAGCCGGCCAACGCCGACATTGTTATGCTAGACAGATTCGGCGAGATCGCTCTTAAGTTCATCCTTACCGAGCGCATCATCGTTAAAGATGCAGCATACATCAACAAGAAGGGCTCTAAGAAATGATTACCGCACTCAACAACGTACAGCTCAACATCAACATTGAAGTCAAGTTCACCCTCAAGAGCTTGGTGGATAAGCAGGTGTGGAGAGGTCGTATCATCGGCGTCTGCGGCTTTGATGTCGCGATGCAGTACAACGATGTTGTCGCTACTCACAACAACATGCCCGCAGCAGTTGCCAAACAGGAACCTGTGTCTCTTACATACATCCTGGTCAAGTGCACTGATGGTCAGATTAGACCGTTCGCTACTGCGTGGATCAATGAGTCTGAGTTCGAGCGCACAGACAACGTTACGGATGTGACTGTTATCATCCACAACGTGACAGACACGTCCAAGGCAAAGATACTCACTGAGATCCGTGATCTCGGATTCGAGGTTACTGTGGTGTAAAAGAAACAAACAAGTTGACCAGATGGGGCTCCCTTGCGGGAGCCCCATCTGGTTACCTGTTCTTTTTATTTCTTATTTGCAGCATCGTTGATCTTGGTAACGATCCTGTTACACAGAGTGCGGATACGTTCCATGTCAGTGACGCAGTAGCTGATGTGCATGACAACCTCAGCCACCCACTGTCCTTGTTTCTGGAGACCACGTTCAAGATTGGTGTCAGCTCCAGTTCCCATCTCACGGGAAGTCTTCAGGTTGTTTGCGTGCGCACGAGCAATTTCGCCTACCTGAGTCAGGAACACCTTGGACTCATTAATGTACTTGATGATACCATCCTGGTTCTCCATGCCAGAGCGGAGAAGAACCGATTTACAAGCGATGAGAAGGTTCTTGTAGTCTTCCTCATTCTTGAACACGGTGGTGTAATCAATGGCAGCAATGCTGGTATCCAGAACACCCTTGTTGAAGAAGATCGTCCCACCATTGTTCGTGATAGAATAACCAGCTTTCTCAAGCATTGACTTGAGAGGACGAGGATTGTCCAAGAACCGAGTTCCGATGAATCCAACGATCGGGCTGGTCTTGATGACCTCAGCAGGATTGGACTCAATGTTCTCCATGAGTTTCTTCATAATGGCGTTGGGTGGGTTACGACCCTCACCACAGTACTCAAGGAACTTGCTGTCGACCAGATCAGAAGGACCATTGACAGGAGACTTGGTTCCGCACACCTGAGGTGTCGTACGGCAGAGAGAGGTTGCAATGTTCATGTCAATGCAGAACCTGCTGATGAGCTCACGGATATCTAAGTTTAGACCTCCGCGACTACCAGCATCATTGACGGCTTTACCGATACGAAGTATACGTTCTTCAGTCGTTTCACCAGAATTGACAATCTGGAGAGTCTTGATGCACTTGTCGATGATGTGAGTGTCACCTCTCCAAACACGGATAAGGCGGCTGAGGAATCCGACGATACGGTTGAACATATCGACGATCCAGTCCCAGATCTTCTTGAGGATGGTTCCGATGGTGGCGAAGAGACCTTCCATGCAGACAGCACCCTTTTCCTCGTCAGTACCGAGAAGGTTAACGAGCTCGACATTGGTGTTCTCAAGGAACGAACCGTCTTCGTTGACGAGGTTGAACCACTCGTCGGAGTAACCGTTGGCTTCTAGCGAACCCTTGATGGTGTCAAGAGCCTCAAGAGTAGCTACGAGCTGCTTGCCCATGAGGACGTTCTCGGCAAGCTGTTCTCTCGCCTCAGCGATCTGAACCTTGAGTTCGTCACAGTCCGGAAGTGAGTTGAGCAGCTGAGATGTTCTCTGGTTGATTGAACTCAGAGAAGTTCTGATTGATAGATTCATGATTTGTTTCCTGAAAGTTGTTTGAACTTAGCCTCAAAGTATCCGAGGAGGTTATCACTCAGCTGATGGATATCAGTCATGAGTTCCTCCAGTTCCTGTTCGGCCCTACCGTTGGTGAACCAAGCGATGAACGACGGCAGTGAGCAGTACTTCATGAAGAGTCGATACTTCTTCTGCATCAACTCGAAGTACTTGTCACTTCTGGATACGTTGTCAATGGTCGTGAGTATCGTCTCTATGTCCTTGATGTACTTGTCGACATACTCAGCCGAAGCTCCGTGGATCTTGAGCTGCTTGACAGAATGGTTGAGGATCTCTCTGTAACGCTCACTCGTTGGAGGATACGACCTGAAGGTATAATCACCGAAAGACTGCTGTACCCAAAACAGAAGTCTGAGTTTAGCATACAGACCGAGAGCTTTACCTTGAGCCTCTTCCTTGAGTAGAGCGGCAATATCTTTCTCAGACTTGCCTATCATTCCATAGAACTTCGTGATCTTCTCCAGAGCCGTAACTTGGTCTGCGCCGAATCCATGAGTGAATGCGTATTCATCTGCTTTGCGCTCCTGCCAAGTCCACATACGTTCACTTACAGGAAGATCAGCCAGCTTCTTCTTCTGTCCGTCACGAAGTCTAAGTAAAAAACGCGTTCTGTCAGTAATAAGTAGATCCAGTGCTCCAGACAGGACAACCGACAACAGATAGAAAGCAGAACCTATCGTGCTACCGATGAACGAAGCACGTGTAGGAGCAGGCATCCTCTGACCAGATGACTGATAGTCTTTCTCAGCCTGAGTTACAGCCTTAAGTAATCCAGCAGCTTCCTTGGTGTAGCCATTGGAAGAAGCAATGTTCGCAACTCTCTTGCCAAGTTCAATCGACTTCTCTACAGTAGCAGTCTTCTTGAAGTAGGCTTCAAGAGTCCTGAATGTAGCAGCACGAGCATACAGATCAGCAGCGTGTTCGACGAGGGTTAGGTTGTGTCCGATCTCGTGAAGCATGATAGCGGTAAGCTCACGGGCAGTGAGGTACTCAGCTCCACTGTTCTTGGGAAGATAGTCAACACTCAGAAATCCGAGAGACAGATCGAAACCGATTGCACAACGAACGATCTTCTTGATCTGTTCACGATGCTCAGGTTTGATGATGCCCTTCTCGACATCATAGCTCTTAGCGAGAGCGATCAACTCATCCACAGTGAATTCCTCACCACGGAGAGAAGTGAACCAATCACTAGCCTGACCATTGAGGCTGTCAACGATCTGACTTGTACCACGTGCAGTGAGCTCGTCACCCTTCTGTATGCAGATCCACGTGCAGAAGCTGACCTCAAAATTCGGTTTGAAGAACACGGCTTCTATATTCAGTCCAGTGTTCTTGTAGACGATGTCGATGAAGCGCTTGGCTATCTTCTTAGCGAAGAAGTTCTGAATCGAAGTCAGTCTTCCCTGGAAAGACACACCGTTCAGATCGTTATCCCGGTAGTCTATAACTTCCTGGAATAGAGCTGTCAGCTCATCACCGATCTTGGATCGGGTGACGGCCGACATAGCTTCTAAAGATGGTGAAAAACGCATAAATGCTCTTTCTTAAAGTTGTTGATTTTAGTTATATTATCGTCTATTTAGTAGGCACTTTTACCAAAAATGACAGCAAAAAATGAAGAGATGAATAGAGGTACACACGGGGCACCGAAATGCCCCGTGTGTACCGGTTGACTTGGACGGAGGGACTCCTTAGATACATGCTACGAGCATGCACCTGGAGACCATGAGTTTACTTACACCGAAGTGCATGATCAAGGGCGTTGACTCAACGCTACCTATCAACATGCTCCCCAACAGTGCCGGTAGACTAATCATGTTTAACCTCCATTCTTCAATCGCTTTGCCATCATGGCTTAGCAAATTAGTGATATATACTCAACCGTTAATCATCTTCATTGGGGATCTGACCCTTCTGAAGAGTAGCGGCATCGCGAGCAGCTCTACCGATAACAGTGTCGATAGTAGCCACACGCTTGGTAAGTATCACCAGACCTGCTTGCGTGAAATTGAGAACTTTGGTCTTGAACACGAGTTTCTTCTGAGTTTCAGAAAGAGTGACGTCATCTGCTCCATCGGAGACCTTGTTGTTGATCTGCCGTTTCAGTTCATTGATATCACTCTCCAGTTCGCGTTCAATGTTCTTGAGTTTGACAGCTGCTCCGCAGAGGTTGACATATGCAACACATACAGAGTTAGCCTTCTTTAGAGACCACCCGCATGTGCCGTACGTACCAGAGATAACCTCAATGTTCTCGCTATCAGCATCAAGGAACTGTGTACCGTTGAACTTGATTCCGCATCGTTCAGATTCACGAGTGATGTACATATCGACCCCCTCTGAGTCTCTGAACTCATTTGCGTCCCTAAGCATAAGTACGATTTGGTGTGTGTGAGATATGTACTTATCAAGATCTTCCGGATTGACAGTGTCGAATACCTCAAGGTTAGCGAACTTGTCCGCTACTCCAGAAGTGGAGTCGGCCAACATGAACATCTGCCTGTACTTGACAGCTGTCGACGCTGCGCGGTACTGGGAGTTGAACATCCACCTGAAACAGTGCTTAACACCGTCCCAAAGCTTGAGAAGCATACGCCAGAGTTCAGAGATGACGCGCTTGACGATCTCCCACGCAGACTCTTCAGCTGCGCTGATCTCAATCACGTTCTCAGAGAACATGGAGCAGATATCCTCGTAGTCCTTGATGTAGTCAAGAACTTCAGTAGCAACAGGATCGTTCATCTTGTACTGCTTGGATAACCTGTCCGTAATGTCAATGCCTCTGTTGATCGCTTGTACAAGGATGTTAGAGCGACGGAACTCCTCGTCTATCTCTGCAGCATTGATGCGCAGATAACCGTTGGTTGTGTAGGAAAGTGTCATCACTTAGCTCCTTCCCTGAAACGCTTGATACGCTCGACAGCAGTTCTCTTCTGTCCGTACTGGAACTCGGCTTCACACTTGAGGAACTGACCTACGATGATGGAAGGTTTAGCACGACGAGCCGTCAGGTACTCTGACAACCTCGTAAGCCTGTACTCCCACGTGATGTAGGTCGAGTTACCGCACATGTTGCCTATGCACAGCGCAGCATCAGGTGTTACTCCCATATAGGTTCCGACGATCTTGGATAGATCGGAATTGCCGTTGTAGTCGCAGCTGTTGAACACGCGTTCGCGATCAACTCCATCCTTGAAGCGCAACATGTTGATGTTGTAATTCTCTCCGGAGTGGATGAACGCAAACTTGGCGTAAGACCTGCTACCGCTGATCAGAGAGTTGATGTACACCAACACACCGATAATAGCAACGATAGCTTCCCTGAGCTGATTGCATAGAGGAACGTCACGAGACATAACAGCTTTGCGCATGTCATCAAGCAAACGATCCCTGAGTAAATCAAGGATGTAGCGATGACACTTGGCGAAGGAGTTGCCGATGACGTAGTCGTCCTTGTCCTGACTGTAGAACGTAGTGTTCCGCGATGGGTCGTACTTGAGTATCGAGTCCGTGTTCTTGCTGAACTTGCTGTACTCTCTACCGATGACCTCAGGTATCGCAGCAGCATAAAGCGCTTTGCAGTTCTCAACTATGGAGTTGAGACTGCTAACAACTGGGTTGAATCCGGATACTGCATTGATGACTGCCTTAGGCAGCCTTATCCCTACAGGGATGGCCTGACCGATCTCGCTGTAGCAAGCTACGTAGATGATCCTCTCGATAAATTCGATGGTTCTTCCAACACGGTAGTTATCCGCCATCTTGATCAGTTCCTTGGGGAACGGATGGTCGATGAGATCGGCAACACCGATATCGGTAACAGGGCAGTTGATTGGTGATACGGCTTTAACTCCCTCAGGGGATCCGTTACACCATCTAGACATGACCTTGTACAGCGGCTCGTCCTTGTTCCAGCCGTAGTAACAGAACGGATCAAGATCAAAACTGCATTTGCTGCACAGATAAGTGTAGACTGTGTCGTCCTTGGTTACGAAATCCAACTCTTTAAAGAGCATGAACCAGGACGCGTACCTAGTCCAGTCACTCCAACCTAGAGTGTCATTGGACGAGTACGGTCCTGGATCCATGGGAGCTTCACAACACCTGTCACACCCACCTGCTTGATCGTCTACCCAATTGTAGCCTCTTAAGTAGGTGAGCATGGTGTTAGTCCTCGTTGTAGTACTTGTCGATCTTCTGGTTCAGACGATCGATCATGTCGTTGTAGTTCTTGATGATCTTGACGATGCGCTTGTAACGCTCGCTGTTCGGATCCTCGCCCTCAAGCGCCATCTGGAGGAACTCTACGCGTGCTTTGTGCTGATCGCGCATCGCACGGTTCTGACGAGCCTGGTCATCGAAGAAGTCAGTGATGAAATCACCGATGATGCGGAAGATCCTCAGACCACGACAGCCAGAGCTGATGTCTGATTCGTTGATCTGCCCGCCGATCTTGGCGAACTTCGTGTTCGACGTGTTGTCAGCGGTAACCAGGGCAACATCGCTACCAGACTTGCGGTAGTTGATAACACCCTGCGTGAAGATCTTGCGGAGACGACCGTTGATCATCTTGCAACAGATACCGGAAACCGCGTCAACATGGTTGGCAAGGTACTTTACCTGATAGGCAGGAACCTTGAACGTGTCAGGTTTCTTGTCGGCGATGATCGCGGCGATGAACGCCTCAGCGAACTTGGAGAGAATACGAGCGTCATCGACGATGCCGTACACAGCAACGTGACTGATCTTCGTGTTGTACAAGTTGAAGGACTTGTCGTCACCGAACAGGTCGTTGACGTTGGCAACGATCTCGCCAATAACGGCGGAAGAAGCCTGCATTGACTCGACAAGAGCACCGAGATAGTTGCTCTCCTGACGATGCTTGGCGATGCCAGTGAGTCCAGCGTTCATCTTGCTCCAGATGACCGTCGTGAGGTTCTTGTTGTTAGCCTTAGCTCCGGCGACAAGATCGCCCTGAAGTTTGGAGGTGGCAGTACCGAGATCGGTGAAGAACTGAAGGTGAGTGTTGAGTGCCGCAGCAATAGCCGTAGCATAATCAACGAACTGTTCCTTCGACATGTTCTTGGATGCAGTTCCGTTCTTGACGTCTTCCGCCACGGCTACATCGAGTTTATCCAAAGCTTTGCTCATGTGATACCTTCTCTTTCTTAGAAGCGAGGAGCCTGGCCTGCAGCGAACACCGACATGAGCGTCTTCATGTCAACGGAGTCCTTGCTGCCTTTACCGACAGATTCTTTAATCTGCTCGACGGAATACTTTCCAGGGTTCTGCAACCCGTTGAAGTAGATGTCGACGGTTTCGTAGTTCGGATCGAATACGACAAGCATCATTGCCATGCAGCCAGTCATGATCTTCTGACGAACGTCATAACGACGATAGTCGAGACCTTCATCCTTCATGATCCTGTCGATTGTACGACGAGAGATAACGATGATGGACGAAGCCGAGTTGTGGTTCCTCTTGGCTATCGGAGCCATAGCAGCGGCAGCCTTTGTGATCTGGGTTTTCTTGCGATCTTCCATCTCACGGAGGATACCTTCCTTATCGGCCTTCAGTGCTTTAGCACGCTTGGCCACCAAGTCTGCTTCGAAAATGAAGTCTTTCCAGAAAGAGATCTCACCGGCCTTGAACTTGGCCCAACGAGAAGACATCGACGGCGGGAAGTTCTTGCTGATGAACACTTCGAGAACGCTCGTCGGAGTCGTGAACGGAGCCAGCTGGACATAGAAGTACAGCGGGACAGATCCGCCCTTGCCGTCAGCAACCTTAACCTCAACCAGACGACCTGTGAACAGAGCCTGCTCAAGCTTGGTCTCCTTAACAGTGTTGCCCTTGTCGTGACCCTTCTCAGTGTTATCGTCCTCAAGGTTGTCTTTGACGTCACGAGCGATCTGCACGACATCTTCCATGCCAGCGATCACTTTAACGTTCTTGTCGCCGAACTTCTCCTTGATGACATCGAGGAACTGATGGAAGTCCTCAGTTGAGATCATCGCAGCCATGTCACGAACAGTACGGCCACCGGCAACCATGTTGCTGAGACCAACAGCCGTGAACACAAATCCACCGAGAAGGTGATTGACGAACTTCATGATTGGAAGCATGCCGTCTTCACGGACGATGCTGTCCTCAATGTACGCACGGGAGGAGATCAAGGTCTTCTTCGTGTACTCAGTCAGAGATGTGACCGAACGGTCTTTCATCTCGCAAATGAAGTCAACGACTTCCTTGATACTTCCAACTGTATCACTTGCTACATCACTCATAATAGCACCTTTGTTACTTGTTTTTAGTTGAAATAAGCTATCAAACCATAGTATAGTTTTGAGATTTGACCCCTATTTTCAGCGTGTTTTCAGGGGGATTTTCTAAAGAAGAAAGGAGGTTCTCAATGAGTCTAGGATTCGTCGAAATTGACGGTCGGCGATACCGGATCAAGTACAAAGATCCGGACGAATCTGACATAGATTCGGAGTTTAAGAAACTCAAGAACTCAGCGGGACCGAATTACAACCCAGAACTTGACAAAGAACGCTTCATGGCTAGAGCTAGAACTCTTGCCGCAAGTAAGAAATACGAGGAGGCAAGTCGTGAAGCGTACGGATACGCTACGAAAATTGTCGCCAAATTGGATGAGCTTAAAGCAGAACCTGGTATCTCACAACGCCGTACCGCAACACTTTCAGTTGAAGGTGTGTCGAATGGAGTTCTCAAGTCTATCGAACTCGTGTCTACCAATGATTCCGATCCTCCGAATGTCATTACTGATGAGAAGGTGAAGAAGTCGCTTGAGACTCTTGTTGCCAAACTCAACAAAGAGAACTACGATCATCAGCAGAGCAGCAAGACTCCTAAGGAAGATACATACCTCAAGATTCCGACTCCTGATTACAGCAAACCCATTCCAGATCAGATCGAAGACCTGGCTTACTGGTTTGCTGGTGCTGGAGACAAGGATCATCAGTTCGCGTTGGAGATGACTCGGATCAATCGATTCAACAAATCGTTCCTTCCTGCCAACAGGGAGCTTGTCGGGTACACGTTCATCACCAGACCGCACTGCAACCTTGCCAATGAGAACCTTGCGAATGTAAGAGATTTCGCACCGCTTCTGTTCTGCCATCCTAACAGCATCCAGATGGCCATCAGACAGAGCCTCGACACCGAGTTCGCTTATCGGCATGGTGGAGAGGACAAGTTCAAGTGTCCTCTTATTGACACACAGAACCCGTTCTTCGTCATGTGCTGCAATAGTCTGAGGTCGTGCAACGGCTTCCCTGACCCTACTCTTGCTATCGAAACTACAGAAGGAGGATTCTTCTCGGAACAGCAGTCTGGAGTTATCGGTTATGATCGTATGGCCAAGGGACAGGATCTTCAGTTGACATTCCGTGACTACATCGGTGCTCCGGTGATGAGTGCGATCGATTTTTGGGTCAAGTACATGGGCTACGTCCAGGACGGAACCATGCATCAGTACAAAGAAGACATCGAGCACAATCTCTTTGGTTATTCGGTATCGATCTACCGATTTTTGCTCGACTACTCTGGAAGGAGAATAACTCGCTGGGCTAAGGCTACTGGCTGCTGGCCCAAGATGTCTCCGATGGGAACTATCTTCAATGTGTCTGAAGGCGAAACTGTCGTAAATGCTGCTAAGGATAACTTCTCGGTTCCATTCCAGGCAAGTGTCTTCGAGTACAATGATCCTGAGATCTTGAGAGACTTCAACATTCTGGTAAGACGCTACTGCGCCAGCATAGCCGACGGTGAACCTACCGGAGGCAAGGGTGATGGCAATGAGCTCCTTCCCGATCTTCGTACACACATAACGAACAACAGAGCAGGCATTCCGTATGTGACATTCAGATACGGTGCACCTGAGTTGATCTGGAAAGTTCCTGTTGGCCACTCTAGTGGTAACGGAACTGCAGTCAACACTCCAGTTGTCAGTAATTCAGACTACAAGGAGCCGAAGGATCCTGATAGCGATTACTTGAGATTTCCTCACTAACTAAATAGAAGGGACATTCATGTCTACGAGTATTGACGATTGGACACTTGACGGTATCAAGAACCCACAAGTGCTCCAGAGTTACATACTGGATAAGTTCAGTGAGAGCACAGGTGGGAAGCAGGTGATTGTTGACGGCAATAATCCAACCAGCTTCCTCATCGAAGGCTTTTCTAGCTTGACTTCCAAGCTTATCCAGAAGATCGATGATACTGTTCTTCCTGCCATCTATCCTAGCAGAGCACAGAGTATCACCGACCTTTACAAACATCTGAGCGACTACGACTACCTCGGTCTGTTCGCGTCCCCTGCATCGTGCACAATCGTGCTGATAGTTGAGCAGGGCTACCTAATGCGCAATGCAGTTGAAGTGGGAACTGTAGATGGCGTTACTGTAAAGCAGGTCGTTATTCCACAGACCACTCGGTTCAAGATCGGTAATTATGTCTTCGGACTCTACTATCCGATCAGGATCCGTGTGTCTTCAGAGACAGGCATGTTCGTCGTGGAATACGACAACACTGTCAACAACCCGCTTCACATCCTCAGCCAGAACATCCTCGAACACTCGTTCTACAGGAACGAAGGGTTGAACCTGGCCTACATCAAGATTCCTGTGTACCAGTTCGATACCCAGACGACTGAAGAGCCTCTGGTTGACTCGACTGGTTACCGCAGAGTTATCGAGTACACCGACAAGTTCTATGCACTCAAGTGCACTGCGGACGTTCGTGATCCTGAGACCGACACCTGGTCTAACCAGGAACTTGCACTTGCTCTGTCTGGCAGAACATACAACCCAGAGAAACCCACAGTTGTGTTCTCGATTGATCCTGCCAACAAGCAGTGTATCGTGGAGATTCCGTACATCTATTTCACGCAGAACCTTATCCGTGGAAACATCCGTGTTGACATCTACACGACCGCTGGTTACTTGAACTACCAGATCCCGACTGGAACTAATGATACTGTCGGAATCGACATGTTCACTGTTCCTCTGGACACGGAAGTCCGCAAGTACACAGAACCTTTCCGCAAGATGCCTGCCCTTACAGCTATTCCTGTTACTACACAAGTGGTTGGTGGAACTAACGGGTATTCCTACTCGGATCTTCGCAAGAAGGTTATCGCTGATGCGTTCGGTGACGCTACTCTGCAGACTCCTGCGGATATCGATGCGTACTTCTCCAACATCGGCTATGTGACGTCGCTGTTCAAGGACGGTATAACCGACCGTATCTTCAACGCCCATGCCACACTGCGTGACACGGACGATGCGATTATTGCGGCTGGTTGTGTGGATACTCTCATTACCTTGGATACGCTGAAGTCGAGCAACTCCTCGACTATTATCACGACTGGTGAGAACGTGTACACGATCCTCCCGTCTACAAGGTACAAGTTTGACTCGGACAAGGGAATCTGTGTTCCTCTGACTGACAATGAACTAAACGCTCTTAATGGTCTTGGAGCTGCCGATAAGGTTAATGCGTTCAACAACGCGACCTACACTCTCTGCCCGTTCCACATCCAGCTATCGCTCAAAGATCGTTATCCTACATCTGCAACATTCGACATGACTGACTCGGCTATTGAGTCGAGAACATCTGTCCGTACTCGTACAGACGTGGCTCAGCACCTGGCTATCAACTCTGCGTTGCTTAGCATTGTTCCTGTTGATGCCACACGTGATGATGACATGATCACGGATAAGTACAGGATCACCCTGAACATTATCCGTTCTGGTATGAACAATGTGGAAGCGATCATTTCGAACGGTGAGTCACAGGGAATTGCCAACATCAGGTGTATCGTCGGTATCAAGACACTTGACGGAAGTTATGTGTTCGCTGACGCTGAGTACCTTGGTCGTGAGTCCGAGATCGATACCTATCAGTTGCTCGTATCTGCTACTGCAGCGTTCACCAGTACTGAGGAAGGTCGTGCTGTGCGTATTAAAGCTCCGTTCTCTGTTAACGGAGTTGATGTGCTTCTCACAACTGAAATCCGCATTATCCTCTGTGTACGCAACACAGTCAACGGTATCGCTGAGACGGTTAGCGGCAGTAAGTACAACTCGACCAAGATCCTTGACACCGACTTCACGATGGCAGAACTCGATGACATCGGTTCCTACATCGCCCTGTCTGAACATCAGCTGGTAGTTCGCTTCGGCAAGATGGTCAATGAAGTTGACCAGCGTATTGCTCTGAGCTACAGTGGCATCCAGTATAAGAAGTATGCTACGACAGAGATGGCAACTCTGGATTATCCGGTCTACGTGACTGATGAGAACGGAGTGCCGATTCTGTCGCATGGTGAACTTCAGGTAAAGTATGCTGCTGGCACACTCAAGGCTGCGACTATAGCCGTGACTGAAGACAAGCCTATCTCATACTTCCTCAGGAAGAACTTGGCTGGCTGTGAAGCAATCTACAACAACAATAGAGTAACTCTGCCCTCGGTAAACAACTGGGTGATCGCAGATGGCAAATACTCTGGAACAGATGCTGCCATGCTCACTGATGTGGATGGCACAGCTATTCCTGTGGATGGATTTATTGTTCCGAGTTTTGAGATAACGGCTGCAAGACTTACCCTTGCCGGTATCAACCCGATCATCGGTACGTACGAGGTAGCAGATGCCAAGAACACTGGCCCTCTGTCCTCGGCTTCCGATGAGTGGTACCGTGTGTTCAAGACTTCTGAGGTCAACACTTCAGGTGGTACCGATAGTGTGACTAATGTTTACAAGATCGGTGCTATGGACGCACTCAAGTTCGTTGTCAACTACATCCTTACCAGGAACGGAGCTAAATCTCCTGTTCATGTTGTTGATGCTGCTGAGTATGTGACTGACCTGGTGACAGGTGAAGTTTCCATCATCGGTTATGTGGACAACAAGATCAATACTCTCACAGAGTACACTGACGGAATGTTTGTGCTTGTTGAACACGACACTGGGGATGAACTCTCTCATCCTGCAAGGCTGTACCTTCGTAAGAACAACACTTGGAACGTTGTCAAGACGTTCGAGGTTGAAACCTACGACGGAGTAGTTGGGCTTATAGCAGCAGACGAACTTGGTATGATCAAGCCTACAGAGACGACATATCTGTCCACGAGGAAATACTTCCACATGGAAGGTAACATCTGGGCCAAGATGACAGTTGTTCCTGGCGAACCTGTTGCAAACGATGCCTACGTGTACTCTCCGCAGTCCAACGGTTACGTCTATCTCCTTCGTCGTATTAAACCGATGGATCCTAACGGAGTAGACTACGAGTGGAAGTCCACGGAAACCAAGGTTCAGTACGTCGCATTTCTCACTCAGACAGAGGGCGGTATTCCTGATTTCACAAGGAGACCTACTTCTTCTGATGCACTTATCTTTGCTGCAGACGATAACTCCATCCTGGATGGAACGTTCAAGAAGGATGAGTTCTGGAAGAGCTACGTCAACAAGTGGCCTTGGGAAGTTACAGAGTGGAACAGACTTGACACCTCGTTGTCTATAGACAACGTTCCTGTCAACGCCTACAAGGTTGACGATCAGGTAGTTACCGAGTTTGATGTTGCGCGCATGGAGAAATACTGCGTGCACACCTCCGGACAAGTCATTCTGACCAATGGGCAACCCACTCCTGTTGAAGGTAGTGGAAGAGAGGTTCAGTACCTCGTCAACGTGCTTCATGTTGATGCCAAGTTGGCTGAGACTACGACTAACAAAGTGATCAGGACCTATCCTGGTTCTGTTGTGGAAACCATGAGATCTCACTTCAACAACTTGGGTGCGGTCAAGAACAGGTTGTACACAAGCACCAAGCTCTACTTCGAGCCGATGCGTTCACTTGGGTTCGGAAGGTTCTACACTGACGGTGAGACAGTTGCGACTTACCCGTTGGATATCTCGATGGCATTCAGGCTGCACGTCAGCCCTGATATCGCCGATGATTCAACGATGCTCGAGTCGCTCAGGGAATCGGTTATTAGGTTGATCGATGACCACATGGCTGAAGGCTCTACCAACATGGCTGTTATTGCGCAGCTCATCAAAGACAACAACTCTGACTCTGTCAGGTACGTTGACGTCCTTGGCATCAATGGCGACGAATCTCTCCAGACGATGCGTTGTGTTGATCCTGAAGTCAGACCTCACCTAAAGCATGAACTCAGACTGCTGGACGACAATGCGACTATTGACCTGACTCGTGGATTATCACTCGAGTTCGTCATAGCCGACGTGTAACACTTCCTACCGTGTGAAGGTAACAAAAAAGAAGACACCACCTCGGTGCGGGCTAACCGCACCGAGGTGGTAAGTCTTTTATTTTTGGTCACTGCTCCAGTACACTGCTTGGATGAGACAGTTGCAGTTTCGATTTATTGTTCTTGCCTTTAATTGCTAGTACGTCGTACGGCCAACAGACCGTGTCGACGACAGCTTCAAGACAAGTGTCGACAGCTGGTACAAGTGCCAACGGGATGGTGATGATGTTGATCGGATAGAACTTGTCACTGGCGCCAGGGGACATGACCTGTGGCCAAGCGACAATGTAAGTCCACGCAATCATTTCCTGAGTGCACTGATAAGTGTCAACGATCTCTTTATCTGTTCCAGGACACCTGGTATACAGATTCATGCAGCCACATGTAGCAGCAAGCAAGATAAGACAGATGAGTTTCTTCATGATCAGTCCTTTATGCTGCATTTGATTTTCAGTGGTTCCTGACGGATATCCACCGAGACAATGTCCTCGAGAACGTGTTCGATGTGAAGGTCTTCGATTTCATGCCAAATGGAAGCGGGGTTCTCCTTGGCAGTTTTGTCGATTCCCCACATAGTGCTATTCGCAGCGTTAAAGCTATGGAACCTGTAGGCGTCCACGAGACGATCTACTAGAACACTAGTGGAGTTAGTGTGGTAGAGTTTCTTACCGTTCTTGACACCGGCAATCACGTAGCATACGGCAGTGGTGTCATGATCAGCAACTTTCCAGAGAATAGCATCTCCACCAGCTTCAGGACGCTCTGCAAGATGGTAGACGCAGAACTCACGGTCATCCCAACGTTTCTTGAGTTCCTCGATAGTGGACTGAGCAAACGCTGGAGTTACAAACACCATAGTGTCCGAGTTGATGTCAACTGTACTTCCAGCGTTCGCAACGACACGGTACTCATCGCCCTTCTTGGAGACGATCAGATACACGTTCATTTCTTCTTGCCCTTCTTGGCTTTCTTCCTGGTCGGACGGTTCTTCTTGCGAGCCGCCTTGGCAACCTTACGAGCCTTATCGCTCTTGGCTTTCACATTGCTGTCGTGATTAGCGACGTCTTTCGGCTTGTAGCAGAAGGCAGGCTGAAGGTCACGGATCCGTTCCCTTAGCCTCTGCTCTTCAGTGACGGCTTCCACCATTTCGGGGAAGGTCGTTATTCCTTCAGGTATGTGCATTGTGTTTGTTCCTTGTTGAGGGTTGTTGTGTGTACACATTTAGATAATAAATACTTGACCTCTAGTCGAGATCTTAAGCGTGGAGGAAGATTCCTTTGGACTGTAGGAACTCTCCTGTGATAGCAAGACCAACCCTGGACCCGAATTCCTTAGCAGTAGGTGAGTCATTGACAAGAGTGTAATCTACTTCAATCTTGTCGATGTAGGCTTCAGACTCATGCTTCTGCCAGTCTGCAGTCTCGAGTCCTTCACGCTTGACTCTGACGAGGAATCCTCCGTGCTTCTTGATCATCTCAGCTTCATTAGGGAACCGGACATCGGTAATGATCCTGACATGAGTTGGATTTCCATTAGGTTCGATCTCGTTCTTCGCCTCTTCGATATCGTCAAGGAGAACCTTCTCCACGATCTTGACCCAACAATCCTTGTCAAGGTGGTTGCGGAACATCTCGGAACCGACAAGCTGCATGAACTTTCGAGGTGTAACCATCGGGAACATTGGATTGCAAAATGTCTCCTTGAGAGACTGATCCGACATCTGCTCTTTCGTGTAGCCGAACAGTAAACCTATCTTTCTAATAGTGTCTGCAAATGCAAGATTGCTAACAGGTATCTTGAATAGATCCCAAACACATGTCTGAATGCCACGTGCAGCAGTGTCTTTTCCGGACTTTGCGTACCCGACAAGACCGATGAAAACAGGATAGTTTTTAGGACGATTTTCCATGGATTACTCCTTAGTTTTGTGCTATTTTATGTGTTCAAAACCATACAAAAATAAATAGGAGTTTACCCTATGCCAGGTTGTATAACGAAGCGGCAGGTTCTGGCTTTCCTTGCCGTCTATGCTATCACCAGAGGCGTGATAGATGAAATCAAGCCTGTCGATGACGGGACGACAGAATCGTCCACCTTCGACAAAACCGCGTTCGACGCCACTATGGGCGCAATCGAAGCTAAGACAAACTGCGAAGGAAAGTAAAGGTTAAGCTATGGCAGATCTTACTGGATTTCGGCAGATGCTTGCCGATAGGGCTGAGGCCGATAAGGGTCTCCCCAAAGTGTGCCTGAAGTGCACGACTGACTTGGATTTGGCTCTCGCTCGTCTGATCACTGTTGACAGCCGGTCGGAGGACGAGACGGATGGGCAGGTTGCTGCCCGTTACCTCGATGAGATATGTGCAGAACTGGCTAAGCCGGAGAATGAAGATGTGGTGAAGCACATCAATGCTGTCATTGCAGCTTTCAAGGAGAAGATCTCCGCAGCCACATCTGCTCTTGGAGACATCAAGACTGCGGCCAACCAACTGGCTGGCTACATGGAGACGTACAAGAACGACGCACTTGCTCGCGATCCGTTCGTGTCTACGCACGCCAACTTCACCAAACTCTCGGTCGACTATCCGACCTGGGATTGGTCTGGTCCGGCGATCGTTGGTACGCCTACCTACATCAAGGAGCGCGTCGGCGCTATGCTTGTGGCCAAGGATGCTTCGGTTCCTACCGAGTACGACTACAGGCTGTTCATCCTTGGTGTATCCAACATCTCACGCAAGGTCAATTTCCAACAGGTTGAGCTCAGTGAAGAGCATCGTACGACGATCGTTGACTCCGCTATCGACATCCTGGTCGATAACACCAAGGAAGACATCACCGACGTCGTTGACGTGCTAGTTGGCACCAAGAGTATCAACGGGATTGTGGCGGATCTTTCTAGGCTGCAGAACATGGATCCCGCCGATCTGTTCGACAGGATCAAGGAGTACGATGCGTTCATTCACAAGTACTACTCGGTCGCTGCCGCCATCATCGACGAGAAGATCCCGCTCCCGGAGATTGAGGGTAGAGACACTATCAAGAGCAACGCGGAGTGTGTCAAGCTCCTCTGCGAGTTCATGGCCTACTTCGAATTGATGGAACGCGAATCAGTGTTCAACAAGGCAGTTCTCCTCCAGGGAGGACTCATCAACTCGGATGAGAAAACCGCGTACGAGAGTGCTGGTGGAACGACGCTTATGATCGCCCACTACATTCGCTACATGTACAAAGACGATGTCTCGAAGATTCCTGCGCGTGGTATCTCTAGCAAGGTGATAATTGAATCGGCCGCACATAACGAGAAAGTTGTTAAGGCGGATATCAGCAACGTCGCCAATCGCATAGCGATCGCTACAACCAGCGCCCGTGTTGAGGCATTCAACACTGTGGCACATCGATACATTGTCAACAAAGTCAATCACGACAATCCCGACATGGCCGATGGTGCTAAGACCACGGAAGTCGAGAATATCATGAAGGCCCTTGTGAAGAAGATTGCCAATCGCATCCTTCATCACGACATCGCCTTTGTTGACGCGGCTCTCATGCTGATCGTTGAAGCCGATTATCATGGAACCTTCGTCGAGAGCATGTACAATGAACTTGGTGCAGCATATCTGGCTCGTATCCAGACGGCCGAGGACGGTAAGGTTACCGACTTCGACCTGCAGGTCGCCGAGATGGGTGTTGTTGCACGGATGGTCAGCAACTTCGTTGTTGAACATCTGATCACGTGCTGCTCTGACTGCAAGGACAACACTGTCAAGTCTCCTGTTGTTCCTGAGAAGGAGTGATAGGAGTTAGACACTTAACCAGAAGGAGTTCAGAATGAAGATTCTTTACGCTTTTCTGGTCGGAACTGCCCTGCTGTGCTGCGGTTGCAGCACAGCAGGTTGTGTATCTTCTGACCATAAACCGGTAGCACCTGATACCTACATTGACGGTGGTTCTGAGACAGGTGATCCTCAGCTACCTCCTATGAAACCTCACTGGAAGGACTAATGCCATGTTTAAGTGGTTGAAAGATCTCTTTAGTTGGGGTGAGAAAGATGACCTCAACAAAGATGAACCGCTAACCAACGAAGAGGCCTACAGTCTTATCGTTGATGGGCGCAAGAAGTATAAACTGAATTGCGTCAAGGTTCCTGAGAGGGTCAAGACCAAAAGTCTCGCTGCGTTGGCGGCCAGTCCTAGGTTTACTGCACCTAAAACTGTAGACCTTCGTGACTACTGTACTCAGACAGAGAATCAGGGTAATCTTCCTTATTGTGCGGCATACACAGCAGTAGGATTCGCTGAGAACGTGATGTGGCGTAGAGACGACTACATCACTCAGATTGATCCTGTTGCTATCTACAAGCGTGCAAAAGAAATAGATGGAGATCCTGGAGAGGGAACCTCTCTTACCGCTGTTCTCGATGTTCTTCTCGAAAAGAAGTACTTCGACCCTAATCTCTGCAAGATCCAGGTTATTTATGATACCATTGGATTTGAACAGTCTATCAAATACGCCATCCACAAGTTCGGGTGCTTACTCCTTGCGTGCGATATCACTGAAGAATGGTATCTCTGCGGTCCAAAGAAGACCGCTATAACTGGGAAGAACAACAATCGGTCTGTAGGTGGTCATGCTATACTCTGCTGCGGTTATAATCGTGACGGTGTTATTATCCATAACTCTTGGGGTGAGGAATGGGGTGCTTATGGTTATGCCCTCATTACCTGGGAAGCACTCAGGAAACAGTTCCTGTATGCTGCTGTCCTTACCAACTGTCTTAACAATTTGAAACTCAACTAAGGAGAATTCAAAAAATGAAATTCGGTACACAGAGCGCTGAGCGTGCAGTACGTGCTGCAGCTGAAGACGCTGTAACTGCGGCCACTGAGGCCCTCGTTATCGGGCAGGATCTCGTGGCTGCTTCCGCTGAAGCAAAGGAACTCATGGATGTGATTGCCAACATCACTCTCATCAGTGACCTCATCAAGCAGAACGGTCTTAAGTCCAGCTACCATATGACCAAGAGCGTCCAGTCTTTTGCAGACAGCTTCGCTCTTGAGAGCTACACGGCTGGTATGGATAATGCATCCGTCAAGCTTCTTGAAGCCAAGTATGTCGAGGCTTCTCAGGAAGGCGTTAAGGAGATGTGGACGCGTTTCCTTGAAGCCATTAAGACCCTCTGGGCCAAGCTGGTTCAGTGGATCAAGACCACGTTCACGATGCGAGGGATCTATCTCAACCGCATCAAGGACAAGCTTGAGAAGTTCGATGGCTTCGACTCTGAGGCCAGTGTGAAAGCGATGAAGAAGGATGATGCGGAATCCTGTATCAAGGTAATCGATGCGTTCCACAACATCTTCAAGACAAGTGCCAATGCTCGTGTCCCTGATGTATATGGTGGGTCGATTCCGTTCTTTGCCAACCCTGATGATCTAGTCGATGCGTTCGATGCTTGTGGCATCACTCTCTCGATGAAGGATAAGGATGTTGACATGTCTTCCGCTGGGCGCACGATAGATGAGCTCTATCCTGTGGCTGAGAAGAAGGCTTCTGAGCTTGGTTATTCTAGCAGCGCTATCGTTACCGGAATTGCCAATCAGGTTAAGAGCATTGAGTCCAAGGCGGACTTCAAGAAGTGCGCTGGTAACGTCGAATCGTTCATCAAGAATACCTATGATGGAATCACGACTGCGATCAACTCCATCAAGGATGCGGATGGCTCTGGTGAGAAGGAGGTAGTCGAGAAAGTTCGTACGCGTGGTCAGTTGATCCGCGTGGTGAACAAGGCAATCACCCTTGAGAACACACTCATGGTTCGTGTGTGCAAGACTGTTCTTGCACTGCTCGATGCCAAGAAGAAGGAAGCTGCTGCTCCTGCTAACGCGTAAGCAAAATGAAGCTAGGTTAGGGCGATCCCACAAGGGACGCCCTAACCTAGTTATCATCTTTTGTTTCAGAACATTCCCAAGAGTTGAGAGATCATATCCCAGATACTACCACCCTTGAAGATCATGAACAGTATGGACAGACCTACCAGACACACGGCGGTCATCTTCCATCTGAACTTGGAGTTATCCTCCTCAGCAGCACTGAGTCGATTGATCTCCTTAACAGCCGCTTTCCATTCCTGGTCAACTTTCTTGACATACTTGTTGACCTCTCCAAGATTGCGTTTGTTGATAGCCACGCTCTCACCGAACTTATCGAGCTTGACATCGTGAGCCTTGAGCAGTGTGCTGATATCAGAGATCGTCCTAATGAGGACTTGGAGATGGTTCATCGCACTGCCGATACGCATGGTTATTCTGCCTATCTGTTCAGTGTACTTGCTCTCATCTTCCCCAAGACGATCTTCCAACTCAACTATCTGCTTCTGAAGTGCCTGGCACTTCTCATCGACATCTTCTTTAACGTGGGATATTCTTTCCGATAACGACTCTAGTGTAAGCTGTTCATCTGATTTGGCATGTTCAATACCATCCATGCACAGCCTCCTCACCTAGCGTTGTCGTACAGTCTGTTCAGACAGAGAATGTAGTTGTGCTCAAGCTGCATCTGGCGTGTAGTAGCCATGCCATAAGAGTCGAACACAAGCGCGATACCTTTAACTATCTCAGACATGTTCTTGAGGTCCTTACCGGATACTTCAGAGGCATTGTCGTTGACAGAAGAGACAATAGCCTTGAGAGTTCCCTCGATGTCTGTTATGGTTTCACCCATGCGACGTACATCCTGGAGTCTGCTCTCCATGGAGATGAGATCCATACGGACATCGACCCATTCCTTGGTGGAGAGGAAGACTTTGGAGAAAGGAACCTTGACTGCAAACTTCCCAGAAAACTCTCCTAAGCACACATCTACAGCGGCCTTACTTCCTGACAGAACCCTGTGCATTATTAGGGCTGTAGCATCTATTTGCTGGGAGAGGTTCTTGTTGCTGGCGTTGATAGAACCGAGTATTTCCTTGAAGGAAGTAGCAACAAGTTTGCCGTTGTTGATAGCATTAAGGCGCTGGTACACAGCACCGATAGCATCAACAGCAGACTTGTAGGTTCCCTTGAGGTTCTCAGGAACATCGACTTCGATGTTCATCGCCTTGTCGTAGGCTATACCATCAACCACCCTTGTCTTGAGCATGTTTGAGGATACGAACTCATTAAGTTCAGACCTCTTGATGGACTTGGTTATGTTTACCAGGTTGGAACCAAATGTATTCAGAAGTTGTCCGAAGGTATCGACAACACCAACGAAGAGTCTTCCAATGATGTTAGAGTTAAGACCCTCGACGGATCCATACATCACTCCTTGTTCTGCATACAGGGCGTCTATCTCAAGACAGACAGACGAATAAAAGCTTTCCATAAGAAACTCCTTATTATTTTTAAAGCATAAAATGGCAACCTAGTTGGGAGTTTTAGGCTCCCAACTAGGTGCTTAAGAACGTTAGACTTTGAGCTTGTTCTTGATGCAGGTGTAGACCAGCTGAAGGAGAGTCTCCTTGATATTTGTGTCGATCTCGGAGGCATTGACCTTGATGTTTTCGGATATATAGATATCCCCCTTAGAGAGGATCTCGTACGCAACCTTCCAAGCATCCTTGCCCTTGAGACCAGCCTCAATAGCAGTGAGAACTGCCAGTTTGGCAAGAGTCTGGTTCTTCTCATTGTTGATGATGAAGACAACAGTCTCTTTAACACCGAAGAATACGACCTTGACGACAGAGACGAATAACGCCTTTGCCCAACCGAACATCTTCTTGTACCAAGGAGTTTTCTTGTTCTCCTCCTCTACCTCTCTGTCGATGGTAGCCTGAGCTCTAAGCTTAGCGGCTTCAATCGCCTCGTTGAGTTCAATATCAGACTGAACCTCTTTAGTTGCGGTTTCGCTCGCTTCTCCCATAACCATAATCCTTTCTGCTGGTAGATGCCAGCATAGGATAATCAGTTTGGATGGTTACATGAGGAGGTCGTACGAGACTTCGTAGACCGTTTCGTTGTCGTGGAGTTTAACTCCAGCCGCAGCCCGTTCGTCTGCGAGCTGATTATCTGCAACAGATATGCAAGCCTCTGTAAGAGACGCATCTGATGTGACGAGCAAGAGCTTGTCGGTTCCTCCAGTTGGAACACTGTGGTTAGGAACAATGAATACACAGTACTTGTGGGTAGGATCTTCGCTATCCACAAAATACGTGATCTTTCTTTCCTTGACGACTCCAGATCCTGTGTTGTACGATTTCAGCAACGTCATCTTGTCTTCACAGATGTGAGCATACGCTTCGAAGTCAGCTGCAATGAGCGACGGAGACTCTACAGTGGAATAGTACAACTCGATAAATCCTGTCGGATCACTAGAGCTATACCAATCGACAATGATGTACTTAGATTCAGGTACTTTAACACCTGTCTCGAACAGACCAGCAGAAACCTGGGTTGAGTTGTGCCTACTATGTATGAACTTGATAGTCTTACGCCTGGAGTTACGAACGAACTGCCTCAACGTGTACATGATACCGTAGGTGTAAACATTATCAGAACTAAACGTTGAGTAGGTGGCGTTCGAACTATTGATAGTTACATTGCTAGTCTTCCAAGCATTGAAGTAGTTGTAGAAAGTCTGAGATCCTTCAACGATCTTGAACGATTGGGTCATCCAGATGTTAGGAGTCTCGTGACTACCTAGGAGTTTAACTCCGTTATCAAGTGCACCGTACTTCTGCCAGTAAGAGGTAGTTCCAGATATGAGGTTGTTGATAGTTTTGTACTTGCTATCTGAACCATCGATGATGTTACCGAACCGCATTTCTGTATACGTAGTTGCAGGCGCAGATGTCGCACTAGAGTCGTAGTCCTTGGTGACTCGTGCAGCTACAAGACGTAGAGGACGATTGGTAGGAGCTGTGATTTCAGCACGATTTGCTCTAGTGGGATTTGTCCTAGATGCTTTCCAGTAGAACGGATCTATCGCGACGATGTTCTTGAGCATCTTTCCAGTTTCTGTCGCTCTCTTCCTGTAGAACAGAGCAGAACCTCTTGTCCTACAATTGTTTCTGTCATAACCAAACGACAGAGATGTGACTGTTGAATAGAGAACATCAATGAACTCCCAAGTATTGAACTTGTAGATCTTACAATGAGCTTCTCTATTCTCCGATATAGAGGCGACAGATCTTGTGCTTCCAGTGGTTGTTTTATCTTCATCCCATTGAGATCCGAGGATGTGGTAGAACCCTGTGATTGACGCGTTCGAAGTTATAACTGCTCCAAACTCATATTCGTAGCCATCCGATTCACTCTGTGTTATCGTCCTAGAGTCATAGGTAAGGATTTCTTCCATACCAGAGAACGGTACTTTGACCCAACCGTCACTTGAATCAAATCCGTAGTCCTCAGCAACAAGTGTAGGAAGAGCTGATATAGATCCGGTATCAGTTATAGAACCAATATTTTCAGATGTATCCGGATCAGATGCAAATAGTGTGAAACTCCCCTCAGCCTTGTAGATTGATACCTGGAACACACTATCTTCAGATTCTTCTGTATACGTTTTAACTGTGACGAATGCTGGGTTATTGCTAGCTACACCACAAACAAATGTGTTGCCTACTGTAGTAGATGCTGCTGTCAGACGATAACCATCAGATCCTGAGTAAGTTCCACCGAAGACATAAGCTCCTCCAGGGTATACATCTATGTTTGTATCAGTCAGATAGATCTTACTAGCTCCACTGTACGGTATGGATATGTTTCTTGTCTGTGCAGAAGTGTTATTGTAAGTTGTTCCAAAGAACGAACTGTACATTGCACCTTTGATTTTCTTGGAAGAATGCTCATTGGTGTTGGTATTCCAGTAACCAATGTACATCGTCCCATAAGTCCACTCTCCAGGAACTACATCGTGATCGTTCTCGAAATCCACGATCATTGTCCATCCGTTGGCTGCTGGGAAATCAGGATCTGTTGAATCACACCACATTAGACCTGTTCCATCGTAGGACGGTCTAGAGGATGGTATGTCTGCAAATACAAATTGGTCTGGTCCCTTGAGATAAGCAGGAAGACAGTCGTATTCCATAAAACTTCCACACTTAATGAAGGCCAGATTTTTAACAGGCTGCATTGTAGGGGCTGCCATAAGTAACCTCCTTAATTTTGAAAATCATAAAATTGCCATCTACCTGTGCGATATCCTTTCTAGTTTTAATTGACTAATCAATAGTTGCAAAATAAAACACCCTCCAGTGGTCCTTAAGGACCACTGGAGGGCACTGGAGAAATTAGACTTGTTGATGCTGAACTGCACATCTCTGAAGTATATCAAATACCTGATTGATGGACATTCCAAGTGCGCTGGCTGCTGCTTCGATATACGGTACACAAAGCTGATTGTTGGTATTCAGCTCATTAGCCGTATCATAGAAGTGCTTAACGGGCTTAGTCTCTCCATTACCGAAGTCAATGTCAGGAAGTGAACCCAAGAATGTTTCAAAAACGTCTAGTTTTCCTAGTGTTCCGAGCGTGTACTCAAGAGCTAGCTTGGACACACGAATCACTGGGTATGGGACATAAGGATACACTAGAGTTATGGTTCCGGCCGCTTCATCCTTGACTCTCTCAGGAGCACCTCCTTCATAGAGGTAACCAGACGGAGGCTTAGGACCTTCATCGATGATCTTCCACACCTTGTAGACATGAGTTTTGGTGAGGTTCTCTTCATCAGATTCCCAGTGGTCCTCAGCTTCTTCGTCTTCGGCCAATTCCGGAGGATTGTCCACGATGTTCCACACTCTGTAGTTGTGAGTGTTAGTGCCAGCATCCAGATCTAGATCCCATCCGAGATCTTCTAGTTCCTGGTTCTCACCAACTTCAGGAGGATTATCGACTCTGGTTATAACGACATACACGTGTGTGCGTGTGGTACCATCATCTTCCCAGCGATCCTCGTAGATGTACTGATTCTCCTGTAATTCTGGAGGATTGTCTACAATGAACCTTACTTCATAGACGTGAGTCTTTGTAGTACCATCGTCGTCCCAGTGTTCATCGACTATCTCCTGTCCTTCTTCGAGAGTGGGAGGATTGTCTACAATAAACCTGACCTCGTATGCAAAGGTTACGGTTTCACCATCGTCAGATTCTTCATAACGATTGATGATCTGCTGACCTTCTTCAAGAACAGGAGGATTGTCAACTACGAAGCGAATTCGGTCATAGACCTTGGTCTTGTAAGTACCATCGTCTTCCCAATGGAAGTCGAGGACTTGCTGACCCTCCTCAAGGACTGGTGGGTGATCTACGATGATGCGCACCTCATAACGATGAACGTACTTATCGTCGACCACTTCCCAACGATCAGACACGATCTCCATGCCATCAGAGAGTTCTGGAGGATTATCGACGCGTTCGAGTACATGATAGACGTGAGTCTTGGTCATGTTCTCATTGTCATAGACCCACTCGTCTCCGTTATAGTGATGAGTGGATTCGTCGACCTCAGGCATTCCGCCGTCAATGACAGTCCATACCGGATACACATGTACGTACTTATCACCCTGTTCTTCCCAGTGGTCATTTTCAATAACCTGGTTATCTGCTAACTCCGGCGGATTGTCTGCATTCTGAAGCTTGCGTATGTGACGATACACGTATTTATCGCCGTTCTCAAGCTCGGCGTACTTGTACCCATCATCGAGGATTGTGTATCCTTCTTCTTCCTGCGGGCGTTCCCACTGCTCAAGAGGCCAGTAACCCAGTTTGTGGAAAACCTCAATCGGTGCATTTTCGTATTTTATACCGTTGTGTTCAGGAACGGCAGGTGCCAATTCAACATTGGCACCTCCGTCTATCACACGGTACAACTCAGTTGTTAGTGTGTTCATTTAACATCTCCTTAGGGAAGGGTGTCGTAGTTTACAGTAAACTCCGCCGCTGTCTTTCCGCACTTTGTCTCGTAGATCAGTGTAATAGGAATAACAGTGCCGGATGTTGCAACCGGGGTCTCACCAGACGCCGGGGTATACTCGAACTTGACTATGTAACTGTAAAATGTTCCATCAAGTATTCCCTGATCGTTAAGATCGGAAGATACTGAGACATCACGAGTTATTATAGTTCCTCCAGATATCGGATATTTAATCTTTAGAGAGACTCCAGAGTGTAGATTAGTTCCCTCTAATAGCTTACTTCCATCTGCAGTGAACTTTGTACCATCCCACTTAACATGTGAGGCCGTGATGATTGGAGACCAGTCGGTTCCGTCATCCATCTCTGTGAGCTCACCAATGACAAGTCTGCTATAAGGCTGAGTAATCTTAACCTTAGCTGGAAGCTTATGAGCTTGCCATTTTTCATTTACAATTACTGTCTTTATTCCTTTTGGTAACTCATCAAAGTTGAAACCTACTGGCATTCCTGAACACATCTCCGGTTCATTTGGAAGATATATTTCGTAGTTACGAAGACCTCCCACAGGAGGGTCTAAATATATTTCAGTCGAAGGACCGCAGTTGAATTCAGGAAGTATGGTAGATATGGACCCAGGTTCTAGATTAATTGCTATCTCTCCACCTGAGGAGATCACATCAGAAGAAATGACAGCTTCTTTTGGATCTGCAGAACCTCCGACAAGTCTCCCGTTCTCCACAATCTTGACTCCCATGAACTGAAGAGAATTTGGAGTTGAGTTGGTTCCTGTTCCTATCTGGAATGCTCCGGCGGCATCAGCTTTGGCTCGATATCCAATTGCTCCTGTACTCTCATCTGTTGCTTTTGCATTGAATCCAACTGCAATAGCATTCGCTCCAGACGCAAGTGCCAGATCAGAGTTTGGATTCACTGTACCGTTCATTGTATTAGTTAAGAAGTAATTCTGTCCTGACTTTTGAGCGGCACCTATTGCGATTGAGTTATCTCCTACAGCGTTGGCGCGCCAACCTAATGCAATACCGTACTTTCCATAAGCAAATGAGTTAGGTCCTAACGCAACTGCTGCCTGTCCTGGAGCATCAGAATCGCGACCAATAGCCACGTTCTGCAAATGCGTCCCAGAAGATCCATTCGCACTGGAATTTTGTCCAATGGATACACTGTAATCTAGTTGGGTCTTAACTACTGCAGTACCATTGACGAAATTTGTAACTACTCGGGTTTCTCCTAAATGATTTCCTGTAAGATCTGACAGGTTCCGATCGTTTACGTAAACTCCACATAAAGGATTATCTAAGAAACTAGGAACAACAAAATTAACAGTTCCATCTCCGTGCGATACACCGTAATCGGCGTTATGTCTGCCACGTTTCCAGTCTGGAGGATCTAACTCGTATTGTACATATCTACCGTTTGAATCTGGAGAATCCAGCACAGCAGTTATGCCTACAAGTGTCTCAGTTAACGCTTTCTTGGTTCCACCACTAGGAGTATATACAACTCTTATACTGATGATGTTGTCAACTACTCTCTTATCAGCATTAGCAGCCGTTGTTGACGGAGTGCGACACCATTCTTCAAACTCAATAACTACACCTGCAGCATTAGCTGAAATTGCAGCTTGAGATGACGCATCAGATTCTGATATCACTCTATCGAAGTAAAAATCTGCACTAGGTCTAACGCCGTGACCTATGACAACAGATCTATTGTGTAGCGCTGTCAACCCGTAACCAAGTGTCGTGGAATTAGGAGAAAGAGAATTCAGCTGACTTCCGAATGCGTAAGAATGCATGTACTTAGCCTTGTTGCTCACACCAACTGAAATAGAATATCTTGCTTCATTCGGTTTAAGAACTCCTCCTTTAAGTACACCTCCAACCCAATCGTCACCATAACCTACCATACTGTCTATTCCGATGACAGTATTGAACGATCCATAAGCGTATGAAGGATACGCTCCGTACGGATTTATAGCAACAATGCCCAAAGGTTGTCCATAAGCATTAGTTGCAGCATTTGCACCTCCACCTATGGCAACATTTCCTTTCTCGACTCCAGAAATATTTGTAGATACATTCGAGAACGGACCTATCTTCGCATACAGAGCATCTTCTTTTTCACCTGCAATCTCAGTGGCAATTTCTACCACGTTGCTGTGCATCACATACTCAGTTTTAGAAGGAGCAGTACTTTTGGTGTACTGGTACGTGCTGGTAACGCCATTGTGCACTACCTCTTTGTCGGCATATGACATATGCGACATGAGTGTCGATGCTGCAATCAATCCTGCAACAATTAATTTTTTCATTGTCGTTCCTTTCGAATCTTTTTGCTTGGTTGACTAAAGTAGGTACATAAATACATAAGAGAAAACTCTTTTTATACCTACTTTTGTTTAGACGGATAGTACTTCTCTATGACTTCATCGAACACGTCGAATCCGTTCTGTGCTCTAGGCATACCAGTATTCTTGTCGATCTGGACTGCAGAGTCATCACAGAAGAACATCATTTCCCAGTCCTTTTCAGAAGTGACAGGGAGTTCTTCCCCTATGTGCTTCTTCGCCCACGCCCTGATGACATTGGCCATGTCTTCATAGGAGACCTTGTTCAATGACCTAGAAGCGTGAGACAGTCTAGCAGTGAAGATCTTGACTATAATTCCTCTCTTCCTCCAGGCTTTGATCCTGTCGACCATCTTCGGTACAGGATCACCTATGTAATCCCAACTTTTGAAGTGATCGTACTTGGCGAGAGTACCATCCAGATCCACTCCTATCCATCCCTGAGCTTTAGGTTTGTCTTGGTCTTCCCTAGTGGCAAATTTGATCATAACTACTTCCTTGTAGTAATGTTTATAACTATAAAATCGTCAAAAAAGAGACCGATCCTACAGCGAGGAAAGGTCTCTCCCGGACTTAGTTAGGCCTGGGCAGGGTAACCCCACAGATATCACCGATTCTAGGTCCGAACTGGTGTTTGTGGAGTCTTGCAGCGACCCTGCGATCAGCAGCTTTTTCTAGGAAGGAAGCCACACGAAATGCAGTGAAGATATGGAAGGATTCCATACCCTTAGTCATCTCGTTGAGTTTAGCAACCTTGAAGTTGTGCCTCTGTGCAGAGCGTGCAGCAGCAACTGCGGATTTGGGTGAAGGGAAGGTGATCATAGCCAATCCTGGCATGCAATCCATCAGGTAATTGATGAGGTCGACTACTTTCCTGTGAGTGATAACATCCTTGTGAGCTACAAGCTTACCGGATGCTACTGCCCTGGAAATCAGCGATCCATCTACAATCCCGTAGGCCTCCCTGAGTGAAGCCTCGAAGACAATCGACCTGTCTTCATTGCGCTTGTTGATGAACTCATCAAGCACCGCAAGAAGCGCAGGCTTCTCCTCGAAGTCCTCCCAACCGTTAACCACCTCTCTGGCGGCGATAACGTCTTCCGTGAGCATGGAAGGATTAACCTTCCTGTACAACAGAAGAGTACCGAAGTCGAAGAGGCACGACTTGCCTTTCACCTGGACTTTGTTGTAACCGAGTGGAACGATCCACTTGTTCCCTGTGAACGACATAATCGTCGCAGTCTTGTTTCTGTAGTCAAAACGTACGATCATAATTTCTCCTTTGTGGTTATAGACTACAGATGTAATTTATATTCTAGATGGAATGATAAACAAAAAGAAAGTCCCCTAACCTATTGGGAATCCCAATAGGTTAGGTAACTGTTGTCAGCCACCGGAAGGGTAGCACCGGTGCACTCAACCTTGGCTTGATCCATGTTCATTGGCTTACCGCAGTCATCTCCTGGAACATCCCAGAACGACGGCATGCGTTTGTTCAGACGTACTGAATGCTTGAGTTTGCATGGACCTGAAACATCCACGAAATCGTGTGATCCGCAGAACGGGCAGGTTATTGTCATCGGAACAGGCTTGTAATGTTCAGGCATAGTCTTGGTGCCTAATCCAAGACCAGTGTCGATATACATCCTACATCCTTTTCTGCACTTCATACATCCGTACATCATGTAGTACTCAGCATGTCTGGAGTGTTTAGCCATCGGATGGTTCCTTACATAGGTTGTTATCGTTCTTGAGTGTGTATTCGATTCCGAAGATGTACCACTGTCCGGCCTTGTAGTAACTGACTTCTTTTTCTGGAACGATCTTGAAATCGGAATCGAACTCACTGGCAGTAACTTTCGACCCATACAACTCTACAGGATGCATGAATAGAGTTACGCTGTCACAATTATACTTGAATTTCACCTTAGCAGTGAACTTCAGTACAAGTGTGTTGTTGCACGGATTGTACTGCGGTGTCTGGTTAAGCACCATCTCAGCATCGTTGCCCTGGAAGGGATAATCGTTTTTCGTCGATAACCCTCTCATGCAAACGTTGAACTTTGATGGTATGTAGTTCGACATCAGTTCCTTGAACCTGTGAAGAACTGGGTGCGCAAGCTTGATAGCAATGTCTTTCATCAGTGTCCTCCAGTTGCAACAAATTCAATTTGTTTTCTGATCTTGTTGACTCTGTCCCAGTTAGTAGTTAGTATACTTTCAACTGAGTAGACAGTGGAGTATCTGATGGAAGAGTCTACCCCGAAGATAGCATCGATCCATGTTTTAAGCCTTGGTCTACAGGTGCGAAGATTTTCATTTAGATTGATCTTGCTGACAAGCTTATCAATCTTCTTTTCTATCTTCTGAGATTTAGGCTTTCCGTTGTAGAATGGTGTGTTACGATCGATTCTACGGACTTTACCATACTTATCGATAGTTAGTTCTACAACAGGACACGACGTGTAGTCGAACCCTCTTCCCCAGTCGCCATAACCAGAGTAGTAATTGCCTATGTCGATCCTGATGAGTTCAACTTCTTGAGGTATACAGCTATACGCGTTCTTTCCTTCAGGAGACAGTTTGTACTCTGCGCTGTAGTTGACCCCATTCCAGATGCGCACAGTGCCTTCTCCGAGGATAGATATGAGTTTGTCCACTGGAGACATCCTCAAATAGTTTATCCACGATAGAAATTTGCTTAGCATTGTCACTGTCCTCTGTGAATGATTTCTTCGACTGTTTGCTTCATGCGACTTTCCAACATTCCACTGAAAGCCGTGGCTGTTATGAAGTTGTCGAGGAGGTTCTGCATGATGGCTGCAGCCAAGATCTCTCTGTAGTTGTTCTTGAGATCGTCGAGCATAGCCTTCTTGATCTCCTCGATCTCTGGACCGAACTTGATCTCCTTGACAGCTGCTTCTGCGAGAGGTCCGAGAACGATCTTCTTGTTGTAGTAATCACCTGTTTCTTTGATTAAGGCACCGTGAAGATTCGGGTTCTTGTTGAACGACTCAAGAATGACCTGCTTGAGGATGTCCGCGAGTTCTTCCTTGGTGAGACTTTCTAGTCCGTCGTTGATGACCTTCTCGAAGGACGACGCTTCAACTTCGATGTTCAGTTTCATGTGAGTTTCCTTTCGTTTTGATGATTAGGACATAGAAGTTATATATTTCTTAAAGTAATACGAAAAAGAACACCCCCGTGGGAGGTGCTCTTCCCACGGAGCACATGAAGGTTCACTTCATGTACACCGTGTCTCCAATGATATCGCCGACGATGGTACCGTCGACGACAAGCTTCGCACTGCGGTCATCGCCTACGACTTCGGCTTTGATTCCGGCGTGCTCAAGACGCTCAAGCATAACAGACAGGCTCATGGTTTGTTCCTTTTTACTGAAGGCGTAATTACCATTCAGTCTACCAAGGTGATATATACTTGAAGTCAAAACGATCTAGGAAAGAAAAGAACTAACTACCTCCAGGCTCCATGAAGGAACCCGGAGGTAGTGTAGTCATTGAGTTATGCAGAGAGTTCCTTGAGAGGAAGCGCCGACACGTCCCTGGCAGCAATAGACAGTGCTGCAGGCATCTTCTTGGCGTGAGCAAGCATCTGTGCACGAATCTGCATCATGTACATAACAGCCTGCATAGCCTGGAACTTGAGCCTCTGAATCTCTTCGTCGTCACCGGAGCTGTTACCGAGTTTGTTTTTGATCTCAGTAACAGCGGTGTCGCAAGACTTGCCGAGATTCTGGCATCCGAGGTAGATCACACCGTTGTTGGTAAGAAGACCAGCAACCTTGTTGCAATCTTCGAGTGACTTGATACCTGCTTTCTCGCAGGTGACCTCAGACCACTCTGCCTCGATGATGTTGTTCTCAACGTCGTTCTTGTCCGTGATCTGGAGAAGCTCAGCTTTGGATTTGGTGCACCAATCCTTCGCCTCACGAATAGCAAGAGCATATTCTTCTTTGCTCTTAGCAGACTTAAACTTATTCAGGATACCATCGCACAGACCCATCAAGCTGCGTATCTTCTCGAAGAGAGTGCTGAGCCACTTCTTGAGGTTAGCAAGCGACAAGAAACTGAATATACCTTTCTTGGTCTTCTTCTCATCAGCTCCGCAGAACTTCTTGAACCCGTCGTAAGCTGCCTTTGTTGAAGCAACAGACTTCGGGACCGGTTCAGTCTTGACCTTCTCCTTAGCCTTCTCGACTTTCTCCTTGGGAGCTTCAGTTTCTTTCTTCTTGGCATCGCGCATGTTTTGCTGTGTCTGCTGATCAGCATCCGTAACCGCCTTGGCAGAAGCATCGTTCTTGAAAAGACCTTTGATCCAGTCAATGAAACGTTTTACCCATTCAGATACCGTGTTCCACGCATCCTTGAGAAGACCTTCCATACCAGCCTGTACTTTAACAGTGCTGAGTGCTTCGCATGCACACCCAAGAGACTTGGCAAGAGTTCCTTCAGGATCGCAGTTGTCGATGTACCACTGAACGCCGTTCTTCGCGATGCAATCCTGAGCGAACTTCATGTTGTCGATCACAGTACCTAGTTCGTTAACTTCAATACCGAGAGCAAGAACTGATTCGTAAGCGGAATAAACTTCTTCCGCCTGATCGAACAGATCAGTCATCTCCACCGTGGAAGACTGATCCTGCGTACCGAATTTGATCATAGTAAGACCTCTGTTTTAGGGTTAAATCTATAAAATAGTCCTAATAAAAAAATAAGGGGTAGTTGGAGGAGATTCGTCTCCTCCAACTACCTTCCTCATTGCTGTATCGAGTGTACAGATTACTTGGCCTTGGGAGCCTTGTAACCGACCTTGACCGCCTTCGCGAGCTGGGCACCGATCTTGAGAACGAGCTTGTTCTCATAACGGACCATCTCGAGAGCCTGGCGATAAGCCTCGTACTTGTCCTTGATAGCCTGACGCTTGGCATCTCCAGTAGAACCTTCGATGTTGGCAGCGGCGCCGGCTTCCTTGACGAGAGCATCCATACCAGCCGTGAGGTACTTGGACGCGTTCTGGAGCTGCACGCTGCGAGCCGCGTTGATGTACCAGGAGACATGCTCCACGAGCGTCTGGAAGGAGAAGAGAGACGAGAGTTTGGCTTCCTGCCGGCTCTTGCTGCAGAAATCGTCGATCGACTTCTTGTTGCCCTCCCATCCCTTGAGTTCGCGCATACCGTTGCCACCGACCTTGGCCGTCTTGACGGCGGTCTCGATCATGGTGACGAGAGCAGCGTGCGTGGACTCGATCTGCTTGAGCTCCTGCTGACCAGCGCAAGCGACCATAGCATCGCCGTTGAAGCTCTCAGCCTTCCAGGTCTTGATGACCTCGACGGCCTTGATGTACTTCGCACGCGCGGTGAAGAGCGACTTGAACCAGTTGACGATCTTCGCCCAGAGGTTCTTGAGGTACTGAACGAACTTCGCCCAGTACTCAGCCATCTTGCCCTCGACGCCCTCGACATACTTGGCCGAGAGAGCCTTGACCTGATCCTCACCGAGCGCTTCGAGACCAGCAACCGTCAGATTCTCCTGACCGATGCAAGCCGAGAGTTCGCCTTCGGAGTTGAACACGCCAAGCACATTGGCCGTGAGACCGCCGTTCTTGAGCGACTCGCAGGCAATCGACAGATTGTCGAACACCTGGCAGATTTCGGCGCCATCAGCCTGAGCTTCCATGAGCGCTTCGGTAGCGGCGGAAAGCTCTTCGATCGACTCGATGAGCGACTCCTCACTAGCGACAACACTCTTGACACGCTGCAGGGATGCATTCGTATCGAACTTAAGTGCCATATGCTACACTTTCTTGTTTAATTGTTCTTAGCACGCATAACATAGTAGACATGAAGTATTTAAGTTTACAACCACTCATAATCCCATGCTACATACTTAAATTCACCGACGGAATAGGTTCTGTTGATACCAAGAGTACGGATTTTACCTATTTGTTCATAGGTGTCACCTCTAGCAGGATCATACCAGTTTACCACGAAGGCTTGATCCTCCTCATGAGCTATTAGCCTAAGGAATCCGATTATGGAATGTGTAGCCGGGCTCCTGATAGTTCCACCTTTTTCGAAATCAAGATGAAACTTACTCGTGCACTTCTCGAATGTTGCTTCGATTAGGTCTTTGTCAGGAGTTCCGGTGTCAGAACGAACAAGAATAGCTTGTTTGGTCTTGTTCTTGAGGTAGTCTGACTTAGATACTAACTTGATCCTCTCGGCAGTAGCATCCATGAGATAGATCTCATCCTTAATGTTGATAAGGTTGAAGACATGTCCGCTACCAGACTCCCATGTAGTTGAGATAATGGCTCTTGCACCATTTCCCCACTTCTTCATAGTAGATTCGATCTTGCTGACGCAGTCCTTCCCAGGAATAGCAACAGGATCAATCTTCTTGAATAGGTGCCACATGGCATGTGGTGACTTACTTCCATTAGGAACGTCGAATACCCTGTCGAACGGAGAGTTAGTCGGAGTTACCTCCTTACTTACGCCTCTGTACTTGAGTTCCAGAGCAGCAGCAAACTTCTGACAATTGTTGGAGACATTGAACTTGCTAAGTTCCTTGAGGAATTTCTTGGCTTTCTTGATCTCTGGATCTTCAGGGTCTCCTGGTTTTGTATCCTTAGATTCTAGAGCCAATTCGAATTTCACTTTCATTTGAATACCTCGCTGTCCGGTTTAGTGTATCTTTCTCCAGGATTAGGTATTGACTGTTCAAGTTTGAAAGTTTTCTTAGATTTCTTTCCTTTGAATACACCGTTTCCGAGATGTTCTAGTTCTTCCCACTCGCACCCCTTAAGAAGTTTGGATGCGATGATTATTTCAGGATAAGCGTCTTTCGGATGATGCTTGTCAAAATATTCCAGAGTACCTAGATACAAACCACCCTTCATTTCGCTCAATTTTTTACCAAACCTCTTTAGTACACGTTGTTCATGTTCCTTAAACGCTTTTTGCAACTGTTTGTCGCTATAGTCGCCATTAATGACAGCATCTCGCATCTTCTTAAGAAGCTCCGGATGTTTAGTGTGGATGAAATGATAGTGTGAATTCAATCCACAACACATCGTCGTACCGGCGAGATTCTTTGGACGTTTGATGGCGTATATTCTATCAGTTTCATTTTTGAAATAATGACCGATCCAAGAGTAGATGACTGGGGATATGTAGATCTCGTCAGTTGCGTTTTCTAAAGGGTCATCCTTAGACCATGAACCAGATTTAAGAGGGTTGTTCCCGTCTGTAATTCTGAAAACGTACTCAACGTAAAACTTATCAGTTGACTCGTTTTTTAGACTAAATTTAACAGCCATTTTTGTAACCCTTTCATTTCGTATACTCTTTTTCTGGTTTACAAGTCATTACTTTGGATCCTTTTCTGCAGAACGTTTCGAATTCTGTCATATCGCATCCGTATTTAGGATAGCCTGATAATTCATGGATTTGTATTTCTTTTCTATCCATGTTAGCCATGGCTGTTCCTATCCACTTGATAAGATCTTTGGGATTCTTGGCGTGCCAGTCATTGTTCTTGAACGGGCCCCAAGATCCTTCTAGCCACTTCCATTCATCGTCAGTGTCCCAGTAGATAAGGAACGTGTGAGTTGGGCAATCCATGAACACTCCGTCCTTATCAACCATGAAGAATGTCCTGAACTGAATGTTCTTGGCTCTCTTTAGGTACTCTCTACTTATAGCGACTGTATCATAACAATTTCCAACTTCGGCCTTAATAGTTTGTTCTGGAGTACCAAGTCTCCATATAGATTCTACATTTCCTCCCAACTTTTGAAATTCTTCTTCGTTATGTACAGCTTCGCCAGTATTAGGATTTCGCCAACCGTAATGAATCTTACTGAAGATATTCTTGATTTCTTCTATAGGAGTGAAGACCCTTTCATATTCCCAGTCGCATGGCTTGCCTACATAATCAGTGTCGGTATCTTTACGATGAACAATAAGAGTATGTTCTTTACCGGCAGACACTACTTTAATCATCATTTTGTATTTGAGCTTTACCGGACACGTCACCCACACTTCATGCGTTATGTGTACATCCGGCACCATGTCTTTTGTAGGATAGACTATGTTGCTCTTAAGTTTGTCAGGAGATATATCAGGTTCAAATACATAAAAGACTTTTCCTAGTATGTTTCTACCAAGACCAGTCAAACATTTTCCAATAGACCTGGCAAACGACACTCTCTTGGTCTCACCGTCTTCAACTCCCCACTTGATAAATTCGTTGTTTGGAACTCTAGGTGTAAGAATCTTACCATTTAGGTTCTGCTCACTAATGTGATAAAGCCTAGGAACAGAATCTTTACCAAAATTGACTTTCATTGATGATCCTCCTTATGAAATTGTCCTAAACACAAAAAAGAAATCCCCGCTGGAAGCGGGGCTCTTTTGTTGTGAAGATGTTTGCTAGACAATCTTCACGTAGCGGACACCTGCCGATCGCGCGGCACTTACCGAAACAAGATCTCCAGGCTTGATTCCAGGGATCAACTTCTCGACGCGACTCGGCATGACAGGGTCTCCGGGGTGGAACGTAGCCAGGATCGGCTTGTGCTCCACCATGTTGCCGTTGGAGTCGCGCTCAGCGAGCTCGACTATCGCGACCGCGAAGTCGACCGGAACACCTGGCCGGCGGAGAGCATTAAGACCGCTCGAGTCCCACTTGTAGTGAAGCTCAATGTGCCCGGTTTGCTTAGGGTCTGCCGCGACAAGATCGATCGTGTCGTCGAAGCGGCCACGATCTGCATCCAGATCTAGGACACCGACAACGCACGGAATCCCGTACCCACCGCTGTGGGACTGTGCCCACGACGTCAAATCAATCTTGAAAGCTTCGCAACCTTCAAGAAGATTGGGGCAGTCGGGATAGGCTTTCCAGCCTTCAATGTTGTCTGCGAAGAGCCGGTGTGCCGGCGACTCGATCACGCCGTCGCTCTTGCGCGTTAGGAATTCCTTCGTAAAGAAGCTTCCCGCCTGGTCAGGGTGTCCCTCCGTCCTCTGACGGTTCATGGTCGTCAAGTACGACGGACCGTCGGGCCCTTTGAGGTGCAGCAGACGTGCATTCACGCCCGCGAGTGCGAGCTTCTCGGGGACGCTCAGCGCGTCCCATGCCTTCTTGTCCATACTTCCTCCTTTCTGCCATTTGGCTTTGATCGACGGACCCATTTCCGCCAATCGGATGTATAGACTACATTAATAATACATATTTAAAAAAATATGAAATGCACCAACACTCGGGCGCATGCGCCCGAGTGTTGGTGCTGAGGACGAGTGTTGGTACTGGGATTAGATTACATCCCAGTCCTCCGACGCCTCAGCGTCGACATCCCATTCCTCAATTTCGGTAACCGTGCCGTCGTCATGCCTGTGGCGAGGACGACAATCTTTATCCAGTCGTACGACGAACGCACCTCCTGGTATTGTCGCTTCCTCTTCAGAGGCCCCGTCGTCCATAAAGTCGACGTCCACGACGTCTTTGAAACCAATAACGGTCCCGCACAACGGCGGTTTCCCGTCAAAGGCGAAATTCCGCTTTACGCGGTTGCCGACCTTGAGGGTCGGGAAGATTTCAGAATTGTCTTTCATTGTTGTTTTCCTTTTTGTGGTTATAGACTACAGATGTAATTAATACACAACTTTACTTCAACTACAAAAAGAAACCGCACTGGAATGTGCGGCTCTTCCTCCACCCTTGCAGGTGGAGTAACCGGTGTCAGTCCGTCCACGGACCGCACCAGTCGTTGCGGAACCCATTCTCCGTGAGCACGATGTGATCGTGCCCAGGATCATAAGGTCCCTTAGGCTCTGCCTCAGCGTGGTGAGCGCCAAGCACATTGAGCACCTCAGCGGCCTTCTCCTCAGTGATAGAGGAAGCGAAGCGATAATGATCGCTGCCCCTTCCACCGTAGTTGGAAGACTTGGTCTCTTTCCTGATCTCAATCAGGTCAAGACCCAGCGCCTTGCACTTGGCTTTCATCTCATCCCATCCTGAAGTCGGATCCTGATTTCTGTACCATCTAAGCTTCTGCTCGCACGAAGCATCGACCGCCCTGCACACATTCTCGAGCACTTCATCTTTGTGCCAAGAAATGTACTCGTCGAGCGCGGCGATGCGATCTGCGACCTTGCCTCTCGGTCCGTCGAATACCAAGACTGCAACCTTGGCATTGTTCTGGAAATCAGCCATCATGGAAGGAGGAACAAAGATGTCTCCATAACTGGTGGCCACGAATCCGTAGGCCTGCTCAACGCCCTGTTTCTTGGCGCGAAGTACCTTGCCGGCCACAGCTCCTTTAGGAAGCATCTTGGAGATGTAGTAGAAGTCGTCACCCATTTCGCTGAGGAAAGCTTGAGCTTCCTCAAGCGAGCACTTCTTCTGGAGTGATTCCAACTCAGCCGCGTGGGCGGCAACCTTTTCGGAGACCGTGGTGTCATTGAGTATTGTCGTTGTCATTGTTGTTTCCTTTTTGTGGTTAAAGACTACATCTGTAATTTATATCCAGACAGCATTCAACTACAAAAAAGAATTCCCTACCCTGATGCGGACAATCCGCATCAGGGTAGGTTATTATCCAACACACTTTAATCTTTGTTCTTGCGAGGTGCAATAGTCGACACCATGAACCTGTCGCAGTCGAATGCGAACTTAAACAAGTCCGCCGGGAACTCAGCTGAAACTCCATACGGGTTCTGAAGAGTATCGGCATCGTAGAACATAGCCAGAGGAGCGAGCTCGATGAACCTGAAGACGTCCTTGGACTTGGGCATCTTGATTTCGGTGAACTCAGGCTCGAACCCTGCGTAACTGAATCCCCTAAGAATAGTTTTCGCGTCGTTGAACATACCCTCATCGGTGATAGTCCAAGTCGGAGGCGTGAGTTCCTCAGGCTCAATGCCACTGACGTCGTAAGCCTTGACGTTGAGAACGAGACTGCCACCAACGTCGTGCTTCCTTCTGAGAAGCATCTTGACAGGAATTCCCTTATCGAAGTCGGAGACATACACGGTGAGTGTCTTCTCTTCGTAGTCGTAAGCTGCTGACAGACCAGGGATCCGGTCGATCATCGCTTTGATGCGGTTAGCAGCAAGAGTCACCGGATTAGCCAGATCCAGCTTCTTGTTCTGCTGATTGCATTGATTGTTGTTCTTTTTGGTTGCCATATGGTTATAACCCTTCTGAGTTCGTTTGAACTCATATAGTTTCTAAAAATAATCAAAAAAGATGACACCCACTAGTGGCGCCATCTTTTCAGTCTGCTAGATCTGAGTCCAGCAGATGAAGTTCCATCTTAACCTACGACCTCTACGGTCACGATCAAGTTCCTCTTCCGTGAGGAAGATCTTCTCGAACACTGGAACCCAGATCTTGGTATACTTGTACGCAATGTCGAACTCTTCCTGGGAGACTTTGTCATCCAGGAGACCTCTTAAGTACTCGTTGCGAGCAGCGACAATTGTAGCTAGCGTACCAGGAGCTTTATGTCTGACAATGCAGAACACATCGATGGAATCATCGGCATCAGTGTCGTCTTCGACGCGCTTGCTAATGCCTTTGACTATCCTTCTCCAGATTTCCACGTTCTGTTTGCGGTTGTGAGTGTCGTCTGTGTCCAAGTTCCAGGTAACTCCTAACGGATACTTGAACCAGTTGCACACACCGTACCTCCCTCCGGAATCACATCCTGGAAGGAAGCGAATTACGTCTTTGTTAGGCGGTAGGTCTTTGGTATCTTCTTCTGGTGCGAGATCGAAAATGTGAATCATAGTCAATAATCTCCTTCTTGTTGACATTTAGCAGCAGAACACATCAAGGTCTGCAAATGAGCGAAGAGTCGTTTCAGTACGACGCTTCTTGGTCGAGTTGAGTTTTCCTTTCGTTTGTTTGGGTGATTGTGATGGAGTAGTTGTCCTATTGAACGGATCTACTCCTTGGTAACGCTCACGGAACTTTTCAGATTGAGTCTTACCGTTACCTTGGCGCAGTTTAATAGGCGGACGTTGTTCCGCCTGGTAGCAAGCGAAGAACAGTTTGGTGTCGTCGCTCGCCTTAGGCTTTCTCTTGAGGAAGTTGAACATAGTAGTTCTCCAAGAACCAGATATGACGCCGTTATAGCGTAATCTCCGGCTCAAATGAATCAGGCTTCTCTACGCCACAGCAAGAACATTTGGTGACGAAGTAGCTGCCACCTAGCCCACCGTAGCAATATCGCTGCCAGTTGTGATGTTTTCTGATCTTGCAGATCAGCTTGCGTATCCACTGAATCATTGTGGATCATCCTTTCCTTGTTGCTACCAAAACGTCATAGAGTCTGTGAAGATTGGTCTCGATCCGAACGCGACATACTTTCGTATGTCGCATCCGAATGAGATGTAGAACTTGTCAGGCCCTACCCCTATGAATTCAATTGGCATTGCTGCCCTCATCTATCACTAGACAATGTGTTCTACGTTGACCATATCGGCTTGCAGAGAAGCCTCAACACAGTCTGCCAGAAGCAGTCCTGTAGATTCGGCTACTCTGCGGATATCGTCACGGTTGACCCACATGAGTCCACCGCACTTTTCAGGCTCTTCATTCCGAGCTTGATACCAGATGCTATCTGGATAGCACTCCTGGCTGTCAACATGGAAGACAAATGTCTCGACGTTGACTAGTGTACCATCGAAGTCGTAGGTCTTCTTGAACTGTGTCCTGAGGTTGACATGAGCTTCGTTGATCATAGTGTCCTGTAGCTTGACACCTAACTCCTCCCACATCTCACGGCATAACGCATTGAAGAGGAATTCATCCTTGTGGACTTTACCTATAGGAAGAGTAAGCATGTGGTGCTTTAGGTTGATGCTCAAGAGCCACTTCTTCTCGTGAGTTGCGAGCAGAGCTACTGTGCGATGGTCAACCTTGTCTTCGGCATTGAACTGTTGTTCTTTCATCTGTTTCTCCTTTGTAGTCAGGATCCTTTTTGTAGATCCCTTTTGTCCAGTAGGACGAGTTTTTGTCTTGTTTCCAGTGAGTCTTACCACAGTACCACTGACCACTGCCAACGAATCCATGTGTAGGAAGTGCTCCCAGCATGAATCCATGGCAGTGCTTTCCACATACAGGACAAGTGAAGAACTTCCTCCACTTCTCGTACTCCTCTTGTTCAGCTCTCCAATCTCTTTTTGGTTTGAGTATTGACATCATTTAATCCTTCCTAGGTTTCCTTTCTTTTGGTTGTTACCCCTTCAGCACGGATGATGAAGTAGTAAGGTGTTCTGTAGACAAGGAACCTAGTTGCAGAGAGGTTCTCGTGTAACTTGCCCTTACCGTTGCTGAAAACAACGATGGAATCGCAACTTGGGTTGTGCCTCCATTCAAGAGGCAGAATCGGATAGTAATCATCAAGGTGCAATGCCTTGAGATAGTTAACCGCACCGGATACCTTTCGGTACAGCTTGCACACATCTTCTTGGATAAAACCGAAGTCCGATCCCAGTCTGGAATCACACAGATACTTGAATTTCTCAAGTAGTCCGTCTCCTGTTTTGGATTTGAGGATAGTGTCGCACCAGCTCATCTGTAGCTTGTGGATCTTGTATGGTCGTTTGCCCATGGAACTATTCCTTGTTAATGGGTTGTTGATAAGTCTCTCAAGTAATTTATGTATAAATGTAAAATGAAAAAAGAACGAACTCTACGCACAGCAACCGCGATTGGTTGCTGTGCGTAGGTGTTGCATGTTAGGGTTCTGGGGTATCAACCTGAGTTCCGTTGAGAGCACTCTTCATAGCGAACAGTACATCCCATAGGTCTGTGACGGTGAGATTGTCCTTGTCAGGTAGAAGCACAGATGACGCTGCTCCGACCTTAGCTTCGAGTTCAGTGCATCTAGTCTTGAGAGCTTCAACGTCTGCTGAGTAATTACCGTTCATGGCTTTCCATGAAGGAGCTTCTCCGTTATCACTGACATACCTGTAAGCCGTGTATGTAGTGTTAGCGACATCAACAGTCTTTATCACTGCAAGGCTGCCAACTTTAACAGTCTTACCGGCGGTGATACGTGCCAGAACTGCAGAATCCGTTTCATCCTGCTTCCGCGTACCTTCAAAATAGGGTATTTTACTACCAAGAAGTTCATCAACCTCTTGTGTCGAATACACTTCTGTCGACGCAGCAGTCATGCTGCCTAGCTTACTGGCCATGCTAAGTTACCTTTCTGGAAAAAATTAACAGCATAAAATTGTCGAGACTAGCTAGAGGTGCGGTTTGTACGCACCTCTAGCTAGCTTAGCAAGAATGTTTGTTCTTAGTCACCAACTTCGACTTTGCAAACACGAGCGAGACGGTAGAGCGCACGCTTGGCGGCTAGGAAGTTATTTTCCAGAGCACCAATCGTGAAGAACCAGCCTCCATCGTAGTCGTAGATGGAGCAGCAGCCGTACATGAAAATGTGCCACAACTCCTTCATACCCAACGGAAGCTTGCCAGTGTGATCTACACGTAATTTGTCCGAAGCAAAGTCGCAGAGAGTGTTGTTCGCTGCGTACATTGCCTTGGTGAACTGACCGATCTTTCCTGAATCTTCAACGAACTCTCTCCAACTGTCAAAGATAGGCGCGAAGTCATTTGGATTTGTGTAGCCAAGTTGTTTGTATGTCTTGCCCTTGGAATCGTTGTTCCAAATGTCTACAGTGTGATCTGTTGCGCCGCACTTGGCAAAGTACGTGTTGTCAGAGTACATTGCAACCACATGGACAGGATTAGTCTTCTGAGACTTGATGGTCTTGGCCATATCGAGACACTTCTTGTTGAACTCGGCAAGTTTACCGACTTCCTTTCCACGGAGGAACTCTGCCACATCCTTATCTGAGATCGACATCATCTTCTTGAACATAGGAATAACCTGTGAGTTCAAGAATGAAGTAGCTCCAGGAATAGCAGTGAGGAAATTAGCAAACTCTTGCTTGCTGTACATCGGATAGCCAGCTTCGCGATCACTCATATCGGCGAAGGCTTCCATATCAGCATTGCCCAACGCAGCTACTATCTTCTTGCAGTCTGCTGCTTTCAATAAGTCAGAGGCGTTGGATTTCATCCTGTCTTTGACATCCTTCAACCAAGATATCAGACCTTCCTGACCAGGAGAAACAAACTCCCTGCGTGTGGGATACTTTTTCTCCAGATCAAGGGAATTTAGTTTAACCATAGGTTGGCATTCCGTAATCTTCTCGTGAAAATAATTGACACAGACTACCCCGAGAATTGAGGAGGATAGACTGTCTGTGCTTCAAGCACTTACTGTTGTTCTATCAAACACGCCTGACATACACGCATAGCGGTAGTCCAAGACATGTCGAAAGCTTTCGTGTAGATGTTGACCATCTGGGCAACAAGAGAGGCATACTTGACAAGTGCCGCACACACGTACGGATCCTTGGTGCAGTAGTCCGTCGAAATACGACGAACCTCATCCATGATGTCGACCGTGATCTGGTACAGAGCCCTGAAGTCTCTGCTTATTCCCTCAGCGTTCTTGAGAACGAGAGATTCCTTCACCTGATCGACATCAGTCCATCCTGCCTCAAGTAGAGTCTGACTCATCTCAAGTTTGTTGAACCTTTCGCTAGGCACAACCTTAACCAGACCCTCGATACCGTTAACATCCGGTTCCCCGAAAGTCAACTCTACCAAGTTCCTGGCCTTGAGATACTTCATCATCTCACCTTCGTGGAGCATTTCAGTGAGGTTCTTGAGTTCGGCTTTGATCCCATCGTCATTTGACTTCGAGAAGTTCCTCCTCATCCTACCTAGAACCTGAAGCCAAGCCTGTAACGCCTTTACCTGGTTCCTGCTACCATCCACTATAGGGTTGCCGATCTCGCAGTAGTCTCCATAAGTCATGACAACCATGCGCATGGAGGTATCGATCTCTACGAACTTGCTAGTGTCTATACTCTTGTTCACTCTGAGTTTTTTGATAAAGAAGTCGAATAGTCCAGTCGAGTACTGTTTGACAGTGCTCGTCATGGTCTGAACGAACGTCGTGATTTTCTTGGCGTAATCATCGACTGCTCCTTCGAGCCCTGAGTGAATGTCGTGAAGAGAGTAGTCCTTGTTACTTGCGATGACCGAGTTGACGACGCTTCGAACCTCAGCAGAACTAGATGCTATCTGCTCCAGCGATAAACAACCAACAGTGGCAAGCCTGTCAATTCTCTTCTGTGCAAGTTTGCAATTGACCATTGCGGTACAGTCATTCCTGAGCGATGTGTGCATCGCAGGCAACGACTGCCGCAGTTTGACAAGGTCCTCTTCGATGAGTCCCATGTCTCGCAGCGACTCCGTAGAAGCCGATGCATTGAAACTAATAGCCATTTATGAACTCCTTAATTCAACAATTTCATAAAATTGCTAAGTGCGTTAAGGACAAAAAGAAGATCCCCTTGCGGGAACCTTCCTTCTGACCTCAAGGTCTTGTTAGACCTCGAAGTCAGTCGGCACCGACGAGCAGAGCTCGAGCTCGTACTTCTCGCGCTTCGCCAGGCGGTCGGCCGAATCCTCCTTGACCTCATCGATCCAGGTGAGAAGGTCGTGCTTGACATGCTTCCAAGCCTTGAGAAGTTCCACCTTGAACTCCAGACTGGTATCACCAACCTTCTCGCACTGGTCGTTGGGACCATCATCCTCGTCAGTGTACGTCGTGTGGATCTCGACCTTACCGCTGCAGTATTTGGAGACAGAGACAGTGAGCTCGAGATCGTTGTTGGGATAATCCCTCATGGCGATGGTGAACGTTTTGGAGTACGACCCGACGATCTTCTCTCCGAGGGAGAGCAGCTTACCATGGACGTATTCCTCGATCTCACCAGCATGTGTCGTAACCTGTGATTTGTTCATTGTTTTATCCTTTCTTGTGATTTGTGGCTAAAGACTACTTCTGTAATTAATACCCAACATTTCTAGACCTACACAAACTGAAATACCAACCACTGTGGAAGGACTAAGCCCTCCACAGTGGTCAGTCATGTTTCGCACTACTTCTTCTGCGAGCCAAGGAGTTTTCTGAAGACAATGTCAACGTGATCTCCAACAGTGTTGAGATTCTCCGCTTCCTCCTCGGTGATGGCGATGTTGTACTCCTCTTCTAGATACGCGATGAGCTCTACATAGTCCAACTCATCTGCCCCTAGGTTCTTGAGAGTAGAAGATTTGTCAACATCGGATGGTTTAACGCCTAGAAGGTCTGCAACAAGCATAGTTACCCTCTCGGCGATAGCATTCTCCTCTGTCATAGCTACCTCCTATTCTGATACGTAAAATGGTTACTGGAACCTTCCATCCTATGTTCATTTTATTACCTTAAAATAAGGGATGAGTTATGGCTCAACTTCAGCCTTTTAACATCACTATACTTGACGTAGACAAGATCGTCAAGGACGAGATGCTCAAGGAAGTTACCTCGGAGTTCATCCGGGAGTCGTCTTCCAACAAGTTCCATCCTGAAGGACTGTTCTCTGAGCAAATCTTCGGAGAAGTAGCTTCTCAGGCAAGGTTCTCCAGGTGTGGCTACATCAACCTTAACTGCAAGGTGTTCCACCCTGTGATCTACCAGGACCTTAAAGCCATCAAGAGGTTCTATATCGAGATCCTGTCTGGTGTGTCTTACGCAGTCTGGGATCCTGAAGCTAACGACTTCGCTCGTGCTTCTGAGGCAGAAGAGAACGCTCAAACCGGGTTCTCGTTCTTCCTTAAGTACTTCGACAAGATCGATCTCAAGAAGAACAACTCTCTCCGCCGCAACGACAAGATCGACGTCATCACTAAGTTTTCTAAACTCAAGATGATGGATAAACTTATCGTTATTCCTGCTGGTCCTCGTGACATCAAGGAGGAAGGTGGTAGAGATGAAAAAGGATCGATCAACTCGATCTATGCCTCGATCCTTCGTAACGCCAGGTGCATGGTCAAGGGTGCAGACATGAACCCTCTCTACGATTCCGTCCACTACACCATCCAGAAACGAGTCATTGAAGCGTATGAGAAGATAGCGGAAATGGTTCGTGGTAAGAGAGGGTTTCTCGAAGGTAAGTATTATCATCGTCATGTAGCCCGTGGTACTCGTAACGTAGTTACTGCAACCAATCTGGACGCAGAGTCTCCAGACGATCCTCAGTATCACAAGACCAACGAAGTCAAAGTACCTCTCTTTCAGGCTGCTAAGGGTGGGGCTAACTTCTTGGTCTACTGGTACAAGACACTGTTCTACGACCAGGTTGTTTCGATAACATCAGAGAACGTACCTCTCATTAACCCCAAGACTTACAACCTTGAGTATGTTCCGATCGATCCTAAGGATAAGGATCGTCTAACTACAGCAGAGGGAATAGAGCGTACGATAGACAGGTTCCGTGATCCGTTCAACCGGTTCAAACCTGTTACAATCAACTCAAACAACAAACCCTACTACATGTTCTTGGTGTATGACAAAGATAATGTCATCAACATCATCCGTAACCTAGCTGAGTTCAAACAAGCTCTACAGGAAGCAGGTGAAACATTTGATGAAGCTTATCTTCGTCCCATCACACATGCTGAGATGCTGTATATCTGCGCGTTCTCTGCGTTCCATGGCGGACACGGTCTTGTAACTCGGTACCCAATCACCGATGAACAGTCAATGTACCCTGCGGAAACGCATGTTGTGACAACATCTCCTGCGAGAGTTGTAAGGTTTGCGAGATATGTCAAACCTAGTCCGGATGACGTGATACTTCCTGAGTATCCGGATCTCAATGGTAAGTTCCTGGATGCTTTGATGTTACATCCTACGAGACTGAAGAGCTTGTGTGCTGACTTTGATGGCGATACATGCTCCTGGACACCGATCTTCTCTGAAGAAGCCAATAAGGAATGCGCGGCATACTTGCGTACTCCGGGTAATCTCATATTGCCTTCAGGAGATGCTATTGCAGACATTACGAGAGATCTTCCGGATATGAAGAAAAAATAAATCTGGTAATCTGCGATCCACCTGCAGGACGAGAGATCGTCCTGCAGGTGGGGAGCTTCCTAATCATCCGAATGTTTGCTATCGTAGCGCTCCCACGCGGTCTTCTCACAGTAGGCTTTAACTACAGGGATGTAACCGAGCAGGTCGAACAGCTCCTCGGCAGAGTCGCTATTCAGTACATCCTCGTGACGGTTGTACTTCTTGCGCACACTGATGATCACCTCACCACTGTGTGCACGCTTGAAGCCGTACTCGATGACGTACTTGTCATCGAATCCGTCATGAGATGCAAAGAACTCGTACCGACCATCTCCGAGATGGCCAGCAACGTTGTCCCCATACTCCATGATGAGAGCGTACAGTTCGCAACCAATCTTGTTCCTGAGCTTGTCAACAATGTTCATCGTTTTACTCCTTGTTAGGTGTTTGTGGTTGATTACTACTGCTGTAATTAATGCTTGACAGGAGATCATCTACATTCAACTCCTAGGACACCGGTGAAGGCATCCTAGGAGTCGGTAGTTGGAGTTAGATCATGCAGCCCGTCTCGCTAAGGAACTTGGCGAAGCGAGTTATAGAGCACTTAGGTTTGGCTGCTTTGAAGCAGGCTGTTATTGAGCGATAGACTCTGCCTTTGTAGCGGACTGGTTTAGGGGCGCTCTTGAGAATAACAGGGGTGTTCCTTGCACGCTCTTCAGACCAACCGAGTTTAGTCATGCGCTGGCACACCAGGTTGTCTGCACCGCCTAGTTTACGAGAGGCGGATTGAAGACCTCTCTTCCTGTTCCTGCGATGGAGACGCCACTGGCGCATGTTCCACACAGCCATCTCTGGTGTTGTTCTCTTCAGGATATCGACAAACGTTCCGTAGTCGATAGCAGGTGCTCTGTGTGACACCCTGCGGATATCCAGTTTCTCCTGGTTGTAGAGAGCGAGCATCGAGGGATACTCCTCTCCTGAGAAGATGACTTTCTGTCCGGTCCATCCTCTACGCTGTTGTTGCTGGATTGCCATGATTAAGTCCTTGTTGTTGAGGTATTAGTTACGATAGAATCGTAAGACTCGACAAAAAAGAATCGAACCACCGGATGGTTACACCTCCGGTGGTATGATCCGGTTTGCTTACGTAAGGTACTTCAGTTCCTTGAGCGCATAGAAAGCAGCTGGACCTATGAACGGTACGCTAGCAAGATCTATCTGTGGAAGAGGCTTCCCTTCGCGAGTGTACGACTCGACGTGATAAGAGACGCGGTGCACCTTGACTGAGTTCTTTTCATCGAAGAGGAAGAGCCCATAAATGTCACGCCTGTTATCTTCATTGTCCATGATGAACATGTAGAACATATCAGGATTTGCTTCTTTGAGCATGTCTTCGACATCGGATGAAGGGATACAGTCGAATCTATGTTTCTTACCCTTGTCTATCCAGATGGTTCCATCTGTACCAAACTTGGTAGTCATAGTTCCCATTGCCATCTCACGGATGTAGTCACACATCGTGTCATGGTTGTTCTTACTGAAGTATCTCACAACGAATCTGTCCGTCAGAAGAGTTCTATTCGTGTTGCCCAAATGAAAAGGGTCCGTTAGACAGCAGACACCTACGCGGAAAGGAGACACTTCTTCGGAGCACTCCTTGATTACGTTATCAAGTTCAGACCCTTCTTTGATCTGAAACTTGGTTGAATCCGACACGCTGTCGGCGAACTTTATGTATTGCACCTTGTCATCCCCTTAGTTGGTTGAAGCCATTTTGTTTCATAGGCGGTTTATTCCTATTGATTCGTTCATTCGACAGTAAAGAGTAATGAGGTAGGTAACGGTGGATGGGCATTACATCCACCGTTACCACCTTAACCGAAAGTTAATCTTCCAGTTTTTCAAGACTGAGGATGTACCTGATACTGTCGTCGTCTGTTACATACAACAACTTGTACCTTGCACCTTTCTCAATCTTGAGCAGAAGCATCCTGCGGTAGTCATCTTTGAAATGCCACCTGAACAGGTCTTCCAGAGCGTACATCCGGAGATTGCCATCATCATCCTTGACCAAGACATCGGCGTTACCGAGATCGTTGGATCTGAGTACGAAGTTAACAACAGTTCCAGTAGCGTTCAGTTGAACGGTCTGGTACCGTGTGTTGATGGCAACTATCCAGCCTATGGCAATGATGGCGTAGAGGATGTATATCACAGGGTTAGCGAGCAGGATGAAGAACAACCAGTGCGACACTACTGCTACAACCTCAACGAACCTTGGCCATATTTGCTCGTTTAAGTATTGTTTGAATTTGTTCATGTTACTTCCTTGTTATCCGATCGATCGGAACTATGACAGGAATGTCAGTGCTGTACCACCATATCACCTTGCCAAGTGAACCGAGATCCTCCTCGTACACACTGTCGACTCTTCCGTTAGGGTCGAGTTTAGGCAGCGAGTTCTTAAAGGTTTCAAGACTGATCTTTGACTGATCGAGTGAGTAGAACCCGCATCGATACCATCCAGAATTGGTGAGGGTGTACCCCACTATTGAGGTAGCAATTTCATCGATATCTTGACCGATTAGGTCCACTGCGCTAGGCAGTATTCTGATCAATTCAGACAAGTACGGATGATTGATCGCTAGACAGAGTTTGTTCACATTCTGGAAACGCGTCGTATAAGTCTTAGATCCGAGACTGATCCTGTCACTCCTACAAGCACTCTGGTTAACCAGAGGAGAATTCTTGCGAGCTTCCAAGATCCATCTCATTTCAGATATGACTTCAGACATCGGTCTAGGTTCCTTACGCTCAGGCATAGGGAACGGGTAGTCGCATGCTTGGAACCCTGCTGCACCAGGATGTCCTCCTCCACCAAGAGCTTTAGCGATAGGAAGGACTTCCTTGATGTCATCAGGAGAGTAGACACTGCAGCGATACTTCTTGATGTCCGTCGCGTATTGAGACATGCACAGTGCATCTATGCCTGTCTTATCTGCAGAATCGAAGAATGTGCTATTGCCTCCCTTGATAGCAGCAACAAGACACCTTTGTCCTGACTGCAAAGTTGCCTTGTAAGTAAGGTCTTTGCAGAATATAGCATCTCTTGTCTTTCCGAACGTCTGGATCTGTTCGCCGAGAGCAATGACTTTATCCAGAGCAGCTTTGGCTATGTCAGGATTGTCGCTCAACAGCTTGTCCCAGATGAAACAGGACTTGTAAGCCGGTCTCTGCTCGAACAACTGTATCCCAGAAGCAAACTCCATTGTTTTAGGGAGTTTGAATTTCCAGAGATCGTAGTCGTTAACGTGCTGAACAACCATCGGCATCTCTCTTCCTGGGAAGAGGAACTTCCATGCAAGAGCTGCTCCACAGAAACTAGCATCACGTAGACCAGGCAAGCAAATTCCCTTCTGCTCGAGCAGAAGGTAATTATCTTTGTGATGGTCTATCCAGATACAGTCTATGTTTAGATGCTTGCATTTTTGGAACTCGTGTTCCAACAGAGAGTAGTCTGTGACGATCATCTTGCATCCAGGAATGAATGCAGCGCTCGGCAAAGTTCTCCCGTAGTTGCTGTAATAGATCTTGCACTCCGGATACCGCTTCTTGACAACAGCGGAAGACGCGTAGCCGTCAAGATCAGTGTGTGACACGCACACCACTGGTTGATCGTAGAATTCACTCATGCTAGGTTGCTCCCCGATGATGCAAGGATCGCAATGACCCTTGGATCGTTGGTTGTGATGCTGACGTTAAGCTGCATTGGTTCAGTACCTTGTGTGCAAGTGACCTTGGTGTCATACTTACGCTGACCAACGAGCTTCTGGATCGTGTCACTCAGCTGAGTCTCGATGAGTTTCGCAACTTCCTGTCGATGACTGCCAAGGAACGCGTTGTGTGTTGTCACTTCCTTAGGAGTGTCAACAACAGTAGGTGGGTAAGTCGGTGTGTCGGTTTCTTCGAACTCATTGTCGCTCATGATGTTTCTCCGTTTTCTTCTTGTATGCACTCGAGAACGATTGACACGTCTCGATGCAGTGTTCTGAAATCCTTTTCGACGGAAGCTAGTCCGTCGTTGAAAGCTTTAATCCTTTCATCTAGAGTCTTCATGACTTCCAGATCAGACTGATGTTTCATGTCAGTTACAAGCATGTCCTCTTCTCTACGAAGAGCAGCTACTCGTCTAACAAGATCATCTAGTCTTGTTATAAGTCCCTTGACTGCCTTGGCAAACTTGGATTTGCTGTTGGCTGCTTTAACAAGGGAGTTGCGGATGTTCTCAGATGACGAGTAGATCACGTCATACGGAAAGCCGCTTACGCTATTCGACATGTGTCGTGTCCTTTCTCATCATAATGCAATAGATGAAATGTAAAATAACAAGCTAG